>Ga0208734_100005_pt1 | contig 283439 bp, 268 predicted proteins | sample Subbio2Aug_QV11A_FD_184824 | JGI IMG/M metagenome (GOLD analysis project Ga0208734, IMG submission 184824) | Serpentinite rock and fluid subsurface biosphere microbial communities from McLaughlin Reserve, California, USA - CR12Aug_QV11A (SPAdes) | ecosystem: Environmental > Terrestrial > Deep... | reverse complement strand
AAACAGAATTAGCTTTTCTGGTGGCTATAGCGAAGGGGTCACACCCGTTCCCATCCCGAACACGGAAGTTAAGCCCTTCAGCGCCGATGGTACTGGGTCTTGCCCGGAAGAGTAGGTCGCTGCCAGAAAATATTTTGAAAGCCCCAGGAATTACACCCTGGGGCTTTCTGATTCCCAGACAAGGGGACGGTTCTTCTGTCTGCCAGCATCCTTGGTTTAATCGGAAGATAACTTGTATTAAACCACCTCCCGCAGGCATAAAATGCATCAGGATACTGGGGAGGTGGTAGGGGTTGCTGGTAATGTTTATCGGAAAAAAGAAGGTTCTACTGCGCCTGGCTGGAGTCCTTTTTGCTTGTGTAGTTCTTGCCGGCATAATTATCTCGCTGACAAAGGCAGGGTATAGTCCAGTGGCTGTCGTCACGGGTGAGAAAAAATTGCGCCCAATTTACAGGGTTGATACTGCAGAGAAGAAAGTCGCCATATCGTTCGATGCCACTTGGGGTGCTGAACATACTGATGAACTGCTGTTAATTCTAGACCGGCATCAGGTAAAGACTACATTTTTTTTAGTTAACCTCTGGCTGGAAAAGTACCCCCAAGTAGCAAAAAAAATTGTTGCTGCAGGCCACGAGTTGGGTTTGCATTCTGCTACTCATCCCCACTTTTCTAAATTGAGTCTGGAAAAAATGAGGGAAGAGCTGCTCTTAAACCAAAAAATGATCAAAGATATCACTGGTGTTGATGCTTATCTGTTCAGGCCCCCTTTTGGTGATTACAACAATGACCTGATCCGGGTGGCTGAGGAATTAGGCATCAAAGTGATCCAATGGGATGTTGATTCTCTTGATTGGAAGGACGTTGCTGCCGAACAAATATACAAAAGGGTGACGAATCAGGTCAAACCAGGCTCGATAGTGCTTTTCCATAACAATGCAAAAAATACTCCTAAAGCGCTTTCCCCAATATTGAAGAAACTTAAGACTGAGGGCTATCAGATTGTACCGATCTCGGAGCTTCTGCTTGAGGGAGATACCTATGTTGATAATAATGGAGTTCAACGGCAGAAAAAGTGAGCAAAAATTTTCCGGAACCGGCAAGTTTTTTTAGACTGATTCTTGCACACCCTTGACTTGTGGAACATAAATTATGGGTGAAACAAAGGGCAGTGCTTTAAATGCGATTGGTTTACAATTCATTTTTAAGGAAATAATATGCTGTAAAACTAAAAGGAAAAATTTCCATGGGCGGAGGCGAGACAGATGAAAAAAGCCGGCAACCTCCTGCCGGTATGCTTGGTATGCGAGGAGACTCCTATAAAAGGAATACGGGACGGAATTATTCTGGCTGGCCGGTTTATTTGTGAGATGTGCCAGCAGGAGCTTGCCAGACCTGGTATGCCGGCACCCCGTTATTACAGTGTTGTACAAAAATTTAAGGACTTTTTGTTTTCCTGATTCAAAGGAACGCAAAGGAACGGGGACACACCGCTTAAATTAGAGGTCAGAAGTCGGAAATCAGAATAGGTGACGGGAATATACCGACTTAAGTACAACGGAACGCGGAATGTCCCGTTCAGGATGCAGGAAGCAGGAGACCAGAGCCAGATGTTTAGGGACTAAAAGCCGCTAATCCAACCTGCCTCCTACCTCTTATCTCCTCTTGTTCTTGCTTCTTGCCTCCTGCTTCTTGAACGGGGACACACCGCTTAAATTAGAGGTCAGAAGTCGGAAATCAGAATAGGTGACGGGAATATACCGGCTTAGGTACAACGGAGCGCGGAATGTCCCCAATTAAAGGAACGCAGATGAAGCAAAGGTTCTACCGCAATACTTGCCGCCAGCCTTCCAAAAAAGGAAGGCTATCTTATTTACGGAGAATGGGGTGAGGATTCGTTTGCTGGCAGTTTTACTTAACATATGCTAAAATGACAGTGATTTCAGTACAGATTGAAACTAAAAAACCTGAAAAATTGGAAGGGCAGGAATGAACCAGGAATCAAATGGAAGAATGCCCCTGTGGGAGGCTGTAAAACGCTACATGTCCTCTGGCTACACTCCTTTCCATACCCCTGGACATAAGGGAGGCAAGGGAGTTGAACCAGATTTTTTGGGTGGGATCGGGGAACAGGTTTTCCAGGCTGACTTGAGTGAAATCCCCGGCTTGGATGATCTGCACAATCCTGCTGGCCCGATAGCTGAGGCGCAAGCGAAAGCGGCAGTGTGTTTCGGCGCTGGAGAGACCTTTTTTTTGATTAACGGGGCTACGGCAGGTTTGCAGGCAGCCTTGTTAGCGCTTACGGAGCCCGGGCAAAAAATCCTGCTCCCCCGCAATATGCACCGTTCTGTCTGGGGGGCGATGGTCCTAGCCGGGTGCCGTCCGGTATACCTGCAGCCGGAATGGAACCAAAAATGGGGGATCTTCTTGGGAATTGAGCCAGGGGCAGTAGCAACGGCTTTAAAAGAGGACCCGGATTTAAAGGCTATGGTTTTGCTGCATCCAAGCTATGAGGGACTTGTTTCTGATCTCCGCGAAGTAGTCTCTGTGGCTAAAAAGGCAGGATTGGCAGTCATTGCTGATGAGGCCCATGGCGGGCACTTTCGTTTTCACCCCTCATTGCCAGTTTCCGCATTGGAGGCCGGCGTTGATGTTGCAGTCCAGGGGACCCATAAATTGCTGGGAGCAATGACCCAGGCGGCAATGCTCCACTGCCGGAAAGGTTTTTCAGCGGCAAAATTAAAAACTGCCCTTAGCCTGCTTCAGTCTACCAGCCCCTCCTATTTGTTGCTGATGTCCTTAGACGCGGCGAGAGAAAACTGGGCCATATCCGGGAGTGCGCGGCTAGAAAAGTTATTTCCAATGGTCCAAAAAATGCGCCAGAACATTTCTGCCTGGACAGGTATGGAATGCCTGGGGGCCGAGGTGATCGGCAAAGGAGGCGTTTTTGGAATTGACCTGACCCGGCTGGTAATATCCGCCCGTTTATTGGGACTGTCGGGCTTTGAACTGGGGCAAAAACTGCGAAGTGAGTTTGCAATCCAGCCAGAGATGGCCACACTGCAATATGTTTTGCTCTTGCTGACAATTGGGGATGACCAGGCCTCTTTAGACAGCCTGGAAAGAGCATTAAGGAAGATAATCCGGCAAAATCCGCCCAGCCAGGATCATGGCGGGACAAGCTTGATCAACCAGCCTGCTGTCTGGCCCAGGCCGGTAGTAAGGTTTCCTCCCAGGGAAGCTTTTTTTGCCGGAAAAGCAAGGGTTCCCCTGGCTGCTGCGCTGGGGAGGGCTGCGGGAGAGCTGGTAGCCCCATATCCTCCCGGAATTCCCCTGTTATGCCCAGGAGAGCTTATTACCGCCGAAGTGATAGAGTGCCTGGCAATGATAAAAAGAGAAAAAATTACCTGTCAGGGACCTTTTGATCAAAGCCTGGAAACGATAGGTGTGATCGACGAGTGAAAAAAGCCTTTATAACCTTTGAAGGAACCGACGGATCAGGCAAATCAACCCAGATTAGGAAGTTGACCGAATACTGCCGGGAACGAGGAATGGATGTTGTGGTTACCAGGGAGCCGGGCGGCACCTCTTTGGGTGAGGAAGTCCGGAGCCTCTTACTTAATCCCGATAAAAAAGTGGTTGGCCCGGCAGAAGTTTTGCTTTATGCAGCTGCCAGGGCCCAGCATGTAGAGCAATTAATCAAACCGGCCCTCGATGCGGGCAAAACCGTCTTGTGCGACAGGTTTGTTGACTCCAGCGTGGCATACCAGGGTTTTGGCAGGGGACTGACAGTTAGCACTATTATGGCAGTAAATCATTTTGCTGCGGGCGGGTTGGTACCTGATTTGACTATTGTATTGGATTTATCGTATGATCAAGCTATGGCGCGGATTGCTCTGCGGACAAGCCAGGACAGTTTAGACAGAATTGAGCAGGAACAGGCAGATTTCCACCGCCGGGTCAGAGAGGGATTCCTTTGGCTGGGCCGAAAGTTTCCGGAGCGGATTAGATTAATCGATGCCTCTCTTTCCCAAGAAGAGGTTTTTGCTGAAATAATCAGGGTACTTCAAGGCCTTCGCTTTGTTGGTTAACTTGAAAAGAGGACAGTTTTTATGAGTATGGATCAGGCCTTAAGCTTTAGCCGGGTCATCGGCCAAGACCAGGCGATCAGGCAGCTTAAACAGGGGCTCATAACAAAAAGGATTTCCCATGCTTATTTGTTTGCCGGTCCCGAAGGGGTTGGCAAAGAAAAGACAGCGATGGCCCTGGCTGCGGCGTTAAACTGTGCAAGACAAAACGAGGGCGAAGCCTGCGGCCGCTGCCGGAATTGTATGCGTTTGGGAACAGGAAATTATCCTGATTTCTTCTTCCTGCAGCCGAAAGGCACTACTATACGGATTGAACAGATCAGGGGTATCCAGGCCAGACTTTCGCTTGCTTCCTTCGAGGGATATTATCGCATTATACTCATCGGTGAGGCAGATAAAATGACAGAAGAGGCGGCCAATTCCCTGCTTAAACTGTTGGAAGAACCGCCGCAATCTACCGTTTTCATTTTGTTAACAACCCTCCCGGCAGCCATTTTGCCTACTATTCTCTCCCGGTGTGTTGAGGTCCGTTTTTTATCGTTGCTTCCGGCAGTAATTAAAAGGCTACTGCTGGAACGGGGTTTTGCAGCAGACATTGCCGAAAGGCTGGCAAATACCTCTGGCGGAAGTATCAGCCAGGCCATACAAAGAGGAGCAAATCCTGAAGCGGATACAAATAGGCTGAAAGCGGTTAAAATTATCAGCTCCCTTAGGAACGCGAGCATGCTGGATCTGATTAGTTTAGCCGGAGAAATGGAACAGGAGGAGAACCTGGAGGAGGTTTTAGACTGGATGGTATGGCTTTACCGGGACTTGCTGGTAAGCCGGCAAGGGGGACCGGACAGGCTGGTATTAAATAAAGATCAGCTTGCTGATGTGGATAAAATATCGCCAATGGTTGGTGTTGCTGAAATGATAGAGGAAATTGTTGCCATTCGCCGGATGCTGCAAAAAAATATTAATAAGCGCCTGGGTTTAGAAAATATGCTGATATCGTTACAGGAAAAGTTTCTGATAGGGGGTTAGCCGCCATGGTTAATGTGGTGGGAATCAGGTTTAAAAAAGCGGGCAAAATCTACTATTTCGATCCAGGGGATCTCCCCATAAAAACAGGCCAGAAAGTAGTTGTTGAAACAGCCAGGGGCATCGAGTCCGGGGAGGCAGTGGTTGGCCCCCGCGATGTTGATGAAGAGAGGGTGATCAGCCCTTTGAAAAAGGTGCTCCGGATAGCAACACCTGAGGATCTTGCGAAGGTGGAAGAAAACCGCATAAAAGAAAAATCAGCCCTTGCAGTTTGCACCCAAAAAATAGCCGGGCATAACCTGCCGATGAAGCTGGTTGATGTGGAATATGCTTTTGATTCCAGTAAAATTATCTTTTATTTTACAGCAGAGGGACGGGTGGATTTCCGGGATTTAGTCAAAGACCTGGCTGCGGTCTTCCGCACCCGAATTGAATTGCGCCAGATTGGGGTAAGGGACGAGGCCAAAATGCTGGGCGGCTTGGGCTGCTGTGGACGAGAATTGTGTTGTACCACTTTTTTAGGGGATTTCGATCCCGTTTCCATCAGGATGGCCAAAGACCAGAATCTATCCCTTAACCCGACCAAAATATCTGGGATCTGCGGTCGCCTGATGTGTTGCTTGAGGTATGAAAGCGATGTCTATGAGGATGCCAGGGGGTGTTTTCCTGTTAATGGAGAAACGGTGCAAACCCCTTGCGGGAAGTGCAAGGTCTTGAACACAAATATCATGAAGCAAACAGTCACTGTTGAAGCTGAAGATAAGCAGGTCATAAGTTATCCCCTGTCCGAAATATGCCGGAAACAAGACTGAGGCTGTAGCAGGTTTGCTGCATAAAAAGGGGAGTAAATTGCTTGAAACCTACAGACAGGTTAGCTGAACTGGAAGCCGGCTTAATTGCAATGCTTAAAGAGGTGCAGTCCTTGCGGGAGGCTGTAGCAGAAGTTGAGGTGCAAAACCAGCAGCTAAGAACCCAGCTATATGCTGAAAGAGATACCAGGGAGGGGCAGGAACACTTGCTAAAGCTTTACGAAGAAGGTTTCCACATCTGCCCTCCTCATTTTGCCGGCAGCAGGCCAAAAGAGGAAGATTGTCTGTTTTGTTTGAGTTTTATGCAACGCAGGCACCGGGGGGACCGGAAACCCGGCACCTCCTCTTAATGCTGTTGCTCAAAGAAGGTGATCCATTGAGTCTGTTAACCGAAGAAAGGCATGGGAGCCTTTATCTCTGCGCAACACCGATCGGCAACCTCGAAGACATTACCTTGCGGGTATTAAAGGTATTGAAAGAAGTCAGCCTGATTGCCGCAGAAGATACTCGTCATACCAGGAAACTTCTGTCCCATTACGATATCCATACTCCGCTCACCAGCTACCACAGCCACAATCTGGCGGAGAAAGGAAACTACCTCTTAAAAGTTTTAAGAGAGGGCAAGGATGTGGCTCTGGTTTCCGATGCGGGTATGCCTGGCATTTCTGATCCGGGACATGAACTAATAGTACAGGTTTTGGCGGCTGGATTAAAAGTAGTGCCGCTGCCCGGTCCATCAGCGGTGATCACGGCCCTGGTAGTTGCTGGTTTTCCTACCGACCGGTTTTGTTTTGAAGGTTTTTTGCCCAGAAAACCGAAAGAGCGCAGGGAACTTTTAGAAAAACTAAAATACGAAGCCCGAACTTTAGTATTTTACGAATCCCCTTACAGGTTAATTTCAGCTTTGCAAGATATGGAAACCGTATGGGGTGACCGGCCCCTGGCCATAGTGCGAGAGTTGACCAAAACCTTTGAGGAGGTCCTGCGCGGGGATGCCGCTTCCTTGCTTAAACACTTTGCCTCCATCGTGCCAAGAGGCGAGATCACCATTGTTGTTCATGGGAATAATCCTGTTATTCTGACAAGCCCCGGAGAGTTCGACAGCCATGAGGTTTATGCTTTGGTTGCCGGCCTGGAGAACCAGGGGAAGAGCAGAAAAGAGGCTATTAAGGATGTCGCGCGGCAGCTTTGCTGGCCAAAGAATAAGGTATATCAGGCTTTTATTCGCCACGACAAGGGGGAGTAAAATGAAAAGAGGCCCATTGGGCCTCTTACAGGTGCTTTAAGCACCGACAGCGGCGGACATATCAGCGGCGCACTGGCGGCAAATATTTTTTCCGCGGAAGTTTTTCACTTCTTCTGCATTGCCGCAGAAAACACAGGCCGGCTCGTATTTCTTCAGGATAATTCTCTCTGAATCCACATATATCTCCAGCGCATCTTTTTCATCGATCCCCAGAGTACGGCGCAGCTCTATCGGAATTACAACCCTCCCAAGCTCGTCCACCTTGCGTACGATTCCTGTCGATTTAATCATGGTTTTAGCCCCCTCCTCTCTTTAGTTCAACATTATTCGACAATCTACCTAGATGGTACCAGTGTATCCATTAATAGTCAATACACTTTTTTGCTTATAAGCTAATATTTTTTTCAGATAGGGGAATACTTGACAAAAATGTCTCAGCTCTACTATAATACTTCTGAACTGCCTGTTGGGGCAAAAGCTATAGGTCAAGAAACAGCCTTTATCATAGATAGCTACCCGCTCTAAGGAACGGGGACACACCGAAGTATTCTCGCTCCTTGACCAGGGCGGGAATTTTTATTGACATCAACACAGTCAAAAAGATTTTGTTGAAAAATAAGGAGGAGCAGAGTGAAAAACAAGGCTTTTTATGTCACAACCCCGATTTATTACCCTTCGGACAAACTCCATATCGGCCACGCTTTGACAACTACCATGGCAGATACTTTAGCCCGCTACCACCGGATGCGAGGATATGATGTGATGTTTTTGACCGGTTCAGACGAGCATGGACAAAAAATTCAGCGCCGGGCGAATGAAGCAGGGGTCCATCCCCAGGAGTTTGTGGACCGGATTGTAGCTTCTTTTCGCCAATTGTGGGCGGACCTTAAAATAAGCAATGATGATTTTATCCGGACAACGGAACCAAGACATAAAGCCGTTGTGCAGGAATTGTTCCGGCGGATCTACGAAAACGGCGACATCTATATCTCCGAGTACGAGGGATGGTACTGCACCCCCTGTGAAACTTTTTGGACAGAGCGGCAGGTCCCGGACCGGTTTTGCGCTAATCCGGACTGTAAACGGCCGGTAGAATTGGTTAAGGAAGAAAGTTATTTCTTCCGGATGAAAAAGTATGCTGACCGGCTATTAGAGCATATTCAGTCCCATCCGGAATTTATTATGCCTGCTGCCAGGCACAATGAAATGGTTAATTTTATTAAGGGCGGACTGGAAGACCTGTGCATTTCCCGGACAACCTTTAATTGGGGCATCCCGGTGCCTTTAAAGGAGAACCATGTGATTTATGTCTGGTTCGATGCTTTAACGAACTATATTTCCGCCCTGGACCCCTGGAGTGCGGACGGAACCAAGTTTGAACGCTACTGGCCTGCGGTGCACCTGGTAGGAAAAGATATCGTGCGCTTTCATACTGTGATCTGGCCCATCATGCTGATGGCGGCCAACTTGCCCTTGCCCAAAACAGTGTTCGGACATGGCTGGCTGCTGATTGATGGCGGCAAGATGTCCAAGTCCAGAGGAAATGTTGTTGACCCCATGATTCTGATCCAAAGATACGGGGTTGATGCCCTCAGGTATTTTCTTTTGCGAGAGATGCCTTACGGGTCAGACGGCTATTACTCCGAGGAGGCCCTGGTGAACCGGATCAACGTGGATCTGGCCAATGACTTTGGCAATCTCTTGAGCCGCACCACAGCCATGCTGGAGAAGTTTTGCGGTGGCATCATCCCCAGGCCGGGAGAAAATGATCAACTGGACAACCAGTTGGTCAGCCTTGGGCAAGAGGTGCTAAAGGAAGTAGAAAATGCCCTGGCCGAGTATAACTTTGGGCAGGCCCTGGCAGCCATTTGGAGGCTTGTTAACCGCGCCAACAAGTACATTGAAGAAACCTCCCCCTGGGCACTGGCTAAAGACCCGGCTGCCCGGCCAAGGCTAGAGAACATCATGTATAACCTGACCGAGACCATCAGGTTTGCGACAGTGATGATTACCCCTTTCATGCCGGTAACCCCGCCCAAAGTATGTGCCCAATTAGGCATCAGTCATTTGCCAGAGCTCCATACCTGGGAGAGCATTCAAACCTGGGGCCGGATCCACCCCGGTATCAGCATTAAAAGAGGAGACCCGATCTTCCCCAGGATTGAATTTGAGGAGGAAGACGCCGCTAACGCTCCTGCAAAGGTGGAAGTGCCCGCAATACAGGAAACCCGAGCTGTTCAAGCCGGCGCAGAACCGATCGAAATTCAGGATTTTGCAAAGGTAGACCTGCGGGTAGCTGAGGTTATAACCGCCGAAAGGGTGGAGAAGGCGGATAAGCTGCTAAAACTGACCCTGCAAGTAGGCAGCGAAACCCGCACTGTAGTTTCCGGCATTGCCCAGGATTACCAGCCGGAACAGCTGATAGGCAAGAAGCTGGTGCTGGTTTTTAACCTCAAGCCGGCTAAACTTCGCGGCATTACCTCGCAGGGGATGATACTGGCTGCGATCGGGGACGAAAAGCTAACCCTGGTTACGGTTGACAGCGACATTGAATCTGGTGCGAAGGTGAAATAAGTGCTGATAGATACTCATGCGCATTTAAACGACAAGGATTTCAAGCATGACCTGCCTCTTGTATTGGAGCGGGCGAGCCAGGCCGGGGTAACCCGGATTATAAACGTCGGCTATAACCTGGAGGCCTCCCGCCAGTCGGTGCGGTTGGCGGAAACATACCCTGGTATGTATGCTGCTGTAGGCTTTCATCCCCACGACGCGAAAAATTTTTCTTCTGCAGACCTGGAGGAACTGAGGAAGCTGGCCAAAGCTACCAAGGTCCTGGCGATCGGGGAAATGGGCCTGGATTATTACCGGGATTTATCCCCCCGGCCTGTGCAGCAGGAAACATTCAGGCAGCAGATAGCCCTTGCCAAAGAGATGAAGCTGCCGGTCATTGTCCACGACAGGGATGCCCATGGTGATACCGTCACCGTTCTGCGGCAGGAGAAGGCAGCGGATGTCGGGGGTGTCCTGCACTGTTTTTCCGGCAGCTGGGAAATGGCCCGCCAGTGCCTTAACCTGGGATTTTATATTTCCCTGGCCGGGCCGGTAACCTATAAAAATGCCCATACGCCTAAGGAAGTGGCCCGCCTAGTACCCTCAGACAGACTCTTGATTGAAACCGATGCTCCTTATCTTACTCCGGAACCCTACCGGGGTAAACGGAATGAGCCGGCATATGTTTTGGAAGTAGCTATTGAGATCGCGAAAATCAGAAAAGTTTCCTTGGAGGAACTGGCAGCAACAACGACAGCCAACGCCAGGCGGCTGTTTGGGTTTTAAAGACTACCCGGCACTGACATCTGTTATTGCTTTGCGCTGTCAGAAGTGGCATCAGAGCGGGTAGCCATCTGTGATAAATAGTTTTTTATCTGACATTATGAACTGACATGAGGAAAAGTTTTTCTCATGTCTTTTTTTATTAAGCACGACTAGCGAACCTCCTGTTATGGAAAAAATGTTAACAGGAAACCACGATCATGTTCCGGCATAAGTTATAAAGGCCGGAAAAAGGGAGGTCGCAAATTGCTATCAGGGCAGAGGCTAATTCAAAAAATTAAGGAAACGAAATGGTCAGTTCTGGCATTTGCCGGATTGGTTGTCATTATTGCCTGTTTTATCTGGTGGCCTAAACAAGTAACCATTAAGGTTGAGGATGAGATCCATTCCATAAAAACCAGAGAAATAGGCACTGCAGCTATCTTGCGCCAGGCCGGCATAGATGTTGAACCGGAGGATTTGATTGCTGAAAGCGGCTTTTTTTGGTGGGGCCGGACAATATCCGTTACCAAAGCAATCCCGGTCACAATAGTTGATGGCGAAAAAAAGCATTTCATCAGGATTCCTTGCCTGAAAGAAGAAGAGGCTTTGAAAACTGCCGGTATTACCATGGGTCCGGAAGATTATGTCGAAACCATCAGGACATCAGGGCCAGAAGGGCCCGGGCTGATTATGCAAGTCAACCGGATCACCAGAGGCTTGGTGGTGGAAAGAAGAGAGCTGAATTTTACAACAGAGTTTAAGCCGGTCTATTATCTGGCTGCCGGAAGGCGCAGGACAGTCCAGGCCGGACACCCAGGTATCAAAGAGGTGGTCTGGCAGGTAACCTACCGGAACCAGCAGGAGGTGGCCAGGGAAAAATTAGATGCCGCAGTATTTAAACTTCCCCAGAACAGGGTGGTGGTCTACGGTTCCATTGCTGATTCTGTTTCTTCCCCAAGCATGGCGTACCGGGGTCAGCCTCCGGCTGAATTTCGCCGCGAGCTTATCCTGGAGGCAACCGGTTATACCCATACCGGCAACCCAACCTTCACAGGAATTTATCCGCGCCGGGGGATTGTAGCGGTAGATCCCAGGGTGATCCCCCTAGGCACCCTGATGTGGGTGGAAGGGTACGGTTATGCCCGAGCGGCGGATACCGGCGGTCTAATTAAAGGAAACATAATTGACGTGTTCTTCGACACAGAAGAAGAGGCCCTCGAGTGGGGCAGGCGCAAGGTAAGAGTTCTGCTTGTGGAACCCTGGTAAGGCGCCTGTTGCTTTTGATAGCCGGCAGGATATTGCGATTATTTGGCGAACAGATAAATTATTATTTATATGGCTTTGGATATGTCTGCGCATATAAGTTATCCGGTTATGCTTAAAGAGCCTGTTGGTAAGGAGGATTTTGTTGTTGAATAATTTTTGGCAGACGAATAAACTCCTTTGTTTACTAGTCCTTTCATTTGTATTTTTGGCGGTGCCGATAGCCTGCAGTCCCCCTAGTTACGAAGTGCAGCTAAGGATTGAAGGGGAAGAGAGCCGGCTGGTCCGGGCCTCTGATGGCACAGTTGAGCAGTTCTTGCAGCGGCAAGGCGTGGAGATGGGCCCCAAAGACGTTGTAAAACCCGGTTTAGACCTGCCCATTGCAAAAGGCATGGAAATATCTGTGTTAAGAGCATTTCCTGTTAAAGTTGCAGCGGACGGAGGCGTAAAGGAACTTGTAACAACACCTGTTGCGGTGAAAGAAATCCTGGCTGAGCTCGGGATCCAGACGGGACCAAATGACCGGGTGACCCCTGCCCTGAATGAAACCGTATCCCAGGGAACCCAGATAGTGGTGACAAGGGTTGTCACCAGGGAGCTGGTTGAAAATAAGGAAATACCTTACCGGGTTGAGCGGCGGGACTACCCGAGTTTGGAAAAGGGTATCCGCAAGATTATCCAGAAAGGAAAAAAAGGGCAGGAGAAGATACAAACCCAAATAACCTATGAGGACGGCGTGGAAGTAAAGCGGGAAGTGGTGAGCAGGGAAGTAATAAAAATGCCGCAAAACCAGGTGATTGCAATGGGCACAATTACTACCGCTTCCAGGGCCGGGAAAAGTTTTTCTTTCAGGGAAGCAAGGATCATGGAAGCCACTGCCTACACCCATACTGGAAACAGAACCTTTACCGGCGTCTATCCTCAGGTGGGGATGGTGGCTGTGGATCCCAAGGTTATTCCCCTCGGCCAAAGATTATATATTGAAGGATATGGGTTTGCTGTGGCCAGGGATACCGGTGGCGCAATCAAGGGCGACCGGATTGACGTTTTTTTGGAAACAAGACAGGAAGCCTTGCGCTGGGGAAGAAGACAGGTAAAAGTATATGTGCTGGAGTAATAGGCCTTGATCAGGCCTTTTTTCGTATTTTTTGTGCAATAAATAATATAAGGGGTTAAGCGAGATGGAAATAGCCAGTCCAGGCCTTACCAAGAGGATTTTGAAAAAGCATGGGTTTCAGCAGAAAAAATCCCTTGGCCAACATTTTTTGGTAGATCAGAGTATTGTCCGGCAGATTGTTGCGGGCGCCGAGTTGGAATCTCGGGACGTCGTAGTAGAAATAGGTCCCGGGATCGGGACCCTGACCAGAGCGTTGGCAGACCAGGCCGGACAGGTAATCAGTGTCGAGCTTGACCGGAGCCTATTGCCTTTGTTGGATGATACCCTGAAGGGCTATCAGAATATACAGATCGTCCAGGGAGATGCCCTGAAAATGGATTTTGATCAGCTGGTTGGGAAAACCATCAGCTGCCACAGTTTGCCGGCAGGATATAAGGTTGTTGCCAACTTGCCTTACTATATAACAACTCCCCTGGTAATGCACCTGTTAGCTTCCGGGTTTCAAATCAAGTCATTGGTTTTGATGATGCAACAGGAAGTGGCCATGCGGATCCTGGCTAAACCGGGCAGCAAAGAATATGGCGCCCTCACGGTTGCCGTTTTGTTTTTTGCGTTACCCCGGCTGATTACCCTGGTTTCCCCTGCTGCTTTCAGCCCTCCTCCGGAAGTCTCTTCAGCGGTGGTCCTGTTTGAGGTGCGCAGCCGGCCGCCGGTGGATATTCCTGACCGGGACCTGTTTTTTAGGATCGTAAAATCTGCCTTCGGGCAGAGAAGAAAAACCCTGTTAAATGCCTTGTCAGCGGGCGGACTGGGGCCCAGTAAGGAACAGTGGGATACTTTGCTTATAAAAAGCAACCTGGATGGACTGCGGCGGGGTGAAACCCTAAGCCTGGAAGAGTATGCCGCCCTTTGCCGGGAACTCTGGAAATGGAAACAAGAGGCAAGGCCATAGCACTAGACGCCTAAGAAGGGTGGAGACTTGAGGATGCAGTTTGTCAGCCCCTCCAAGGGCCGAATGACATTAGAACAGGTTTACCATGATATTATTTCGTTCATGCAGGGAGCACCCGATGCCAATTTCAGGGTGATCATCGGCACCGATTCTCAGGTAAAGGATGAAACTTGTTTTGTAACTGCCATTATCATTCACCATGTCGGCCGGGGTGCCCGGTATTACTACCGGAAAAAGCAGCAGCGCAAGATCACCAGCCTGCGCCAAAAGATTTTTTATGAGACTGCTCTGAGCTTGGAGACAGCCAGCCAGCTGGCCGGAAAACTGGCAGACGGGGGCCATGAAGAATTGAATGTGGAAATCCACCTTGATATCGGGTGTAAAGGGGAGACCAAGGAGCTTATTAAAGAAATTGTGGGTATGGTTGTGGGCAGCGGATTTGATGCCAAAATAAAGCCGGATTCTTGTGGAGCTTCAAAGGTGGCAGACAAGTATACCAAATAATGTGTACTAGCATTCTCTCCAGGTGGTTATACTGTGATTAAAGACCTCGGGAGGGGAATGCTGTGGTTAAGGCTAGTACTGTCAAGCACATAAACCAGCGTCTGGAGATGTATAACCTTTTTCTGCGGGCGGCCCGCAAAATGTTAGAGGAAAAAGAAACAGGCAGGAAATAAGCTGAAGGCACTGCAAAAACTGCAGTGCCTTGCTCATGCTAAAGATTATTTTGCAAAAACGTGATTGCCAATCTGAACAATGATGGGCCTGGACCAGATCCATCTGCTGGTGGCTGTTTTTGCGTTCCAGAAAAATAAGGCGTTCCCGCTTGGGTCCCAGCCGCTGAGAGCAGCCCTAGCGGCACTAAAGGCTACCTCATTGGGCTCCAGATAGAATTGCCCGTCACTTACGGAACAAAAAGCATCCGGCTGATAAATGACACCAGCTATGGTAGAGGGAAAATCGGGGCTTTTTACCCTGTTCAGGATCACAGCGGCAACAGCGACCTGTCCCTTGTAGGGTTCCCCTCTGGCTTCCCCGTATACAGCCCGGGCCAGCATGTTGATATCGTTCTGAGAGGTCTGGAAACTGCGCTGTTCTGCTCCGGTGGAACTGCGGGAGGCCGAAGCAGCGGCTGCGGCCGGAATACGCAAGGTTTGTCCTGCCAGAATAGTGGCCGATGTAAGACCGTTAGTCCGCATTATTTCCTGTGCCGTAACCCTATAGAGCCTGCCGATGGTAAAAAGGCTCTCTCCTCTTTTTACAACATGGGTTCTGGCGTTGGCTATGGCTGTGTTAGATGGGATAGTCAATCGCTGGCCCGGCACAATGGCATTGCCCGAAAGCCTGTTGCTGCTCCTGATCGCGTCTGCCGTAGTGCCAAATTTCTGGGCAATTTTAAAAAGGGAATCCCCCTGTTTTACAGTATAAACCGAGCTGTTCCCGCCTGAACCGGGGATAGTTAATTCTTGCCCGGGATAAATAGCGGTGTTTGAAAGATTGTTTGCTTGTTGGATAGCCTGGGGGCTGACCCCAAATTTTTTGCCAATAATGAACAAGCTGTCGCCTTTTTGGACTGTGTAGCCGGTACTTGCCAGGGCTTGTGCAGCAAAGGCCAGCACAAACAGCAATGACAGAACCGTCCAGATCAATGGATAACGTAAGTGAATCAAAAAACTACTCCCCTTCCTGAAATCATGAATTGCTTCTGCCTAACTGCCAACTTGGTAGCTTGGTACGATTATAACCCTTAATGCCTGCCAAATCATTGCAGAAAGTATGGAAGCAATACCATTCTAACCCTGAAGAAGGGGATCTCAAGTTAATCAATAAAGGAAGGGGGCTGGTGCATAACTCCTTCCAAGAGGTCCCATCGCCGCATTGGATGGTATCCCAGGAACTGGTATCCACCCCACGATCGCTTTCGGGGTTCCCCCCTCCAGAGATGAATGGCTTCCAGGCAATCCCCAATCAAAGTATCCCCTACTTTTTCTCCGTGACCGCTGTTTCGGACTGCCGAAGCCAGATCCAGATGGGGAATGATTGCTCCTAAACCGATGCTAAGCCCTGCCTGCAAGGCCATGACCATAGCTACAGGCGGGATGGCCAGTTCTGCCAGAGGTACCTGCAAAAGAAGCCTCCGGGAAACAGCATGCGGACCATGAGCAGGAGAAGCAAGGCCTACCTGGCTGAAAATGCCGGTCGTTTCATTCAGCAGATGTCTGAAGTACAATACCCGGTTGGCAAAAGAATAGCGGTGAGTTGCGCCTGGATAGCAGTTGGTCAAAGCCATATCAACCCCCTGATCCAGTGTTTTGCATAGACCCGCTAAAGATTTTTGGGAAATTCCAATCATGTCGCCGTCCACAAAAAGTGCTTTTTGTGCCCCCAGATCCAAGGCGAATTTAGCTCCGACAGCCCGTGGCAGATCAATGCCCAGAGGCTCCTTGAAATGAAGTGCCTTGACTCTGTTATTTTTGAGGCTGGTGGCTTCCTCCAAGGTTTGATCATGGGAACCGTTTACAACACAGATTATTGCGGCCACAGGAAGCTTTAACAGCTCATTTAATACCCGGGAAATCCTGCCTGCTTCATTCATAGCGGGAACCACGGCAACGATCAATGAACACCCTCTCCCCTTTATCCAGCGATAGATCATTCTATGAAGCCTGGGCGGGGAAGGTGCCAGGTATTGGCCGCACCCGGCTGTTATCAAGCGCATAAAATGTAACAGGATGCTTTGGAGGTGGAGAAGTTGAGGGAAATCAGACCCGGTGATATAGTTTCACGCAGGTCCTATGGCGGGGATGTGTTTTTTAAAGTCCAGGAGATAATCACTGGTGAAAATGGAGAGAAGACAGCTATTTTAAAGGGTTTAGAAATGCGCCTGATTGCGGATGCCGGGTTGGAGGATCTGATGCTGAAAGAAGCTGCTGATATTTTGCATTACCGGCACAATTCGATTCAAAAAAATGCCGAATACATGCGGCGGATCCAAAAAAAAAGGCTGTTAGAACGATCACAGAACATGAGCAGGGCAGGAGACGGAACATCTGAAACTGCAGGGGATGATTTTTTCGACTTGCCGGCCACCGTGTTACACCTAGACGGCGACAAGGAATACCTGAATAAGTGTCTGCGTGCTTATGAACAATTAGGGCTGCCTGTGCAGGGATACCATATTGCGGAAAAAGATCAGCCGGCTCAAGCACCAAGGCTTGTCAGGGAATTGGGGCCAGATATTTTAGTTATGACCGGCCATGACGGTTTGGTTAAAAAAAAACCTGATTTTACTTCCCTCGAAAGCTATCGGAATTCAAAATACTTCGTCCAGGCTGTTAAGGGTATCCGCCAGTTGCTGCCCCACAAAGACGGCCTGGTAATTTTTGCAGGGGCGTGCCAGTCCCATTACGAGGCATTGCTCAAGGCAGGCGCCAATTTTGCCAGTGCTCCCAGGAGAATATTGATTCACGCCTATGACCCGGTGTATGTGGTGGAAAAGATTGCTTTTACTTCCATCAAAAAGGTCGTAGATTTGGTAGAGCTTGTTGCCAACACTATAACAGGTGCCAGTGGCATCGGCGGAATAGAGACAAAAGGCAAGTACCGGCAGGGGTATCCCCGCTCCCCCTATTAGGGGCCTTAGCCATCCTTTCAAAAAAAATGTTGACATGGACTGCCTCTGACTATATAATACTTACGACAAAAGTGAAAGAAGGTGGTCAGGTGGCAGCAAAGAAATTGCTGGCAGAAATTAAACAGGACTTGGACGCCTGTGTAGGCCACAGAATTAAATTGCGCGCTAACCGGGGCCGCAAAAAAGTCGTGGAGCGCATTGGGGTTCTGGAGCAGACCTATCCGCATATTTTTATCATCAAGCTGGATGGGAAGACATGCCAGGGCCGGCGTTTGTCATTCAGCTATTCGGACATCCTGACAGAGGATGTTGAGCTATCTGTGATCAATGAAGCCGGAGAAGAGCGTCTGGCCTCCGCTGGAGGCAGGTAACAAGACAGCCAGGTTAATAACCTGGCTGTCTTGTTTTCTGGCAGTCTTTGTTTTCTATGGAAGAAAGTGCAGCGTTTCCTTTTCTCTCATAACTTACCGGCCTGCTGCGCGCAAAACCATTGCCTGGTGTTCAGGTGAAACAGTGTTGGTGTTATGGGTCCTGCTGTTGAAAAAGTATAAACAAAAATGTCCGGGGAAATTGTTGTTAGATATTGTTTGGATCCCGTGGGGCATCCCGTTCATGGATGCCGCCAGAACCCGGTTGTTTACTTCCAAAAGCACAGCCCTGGCGTTCCAGGACCACTGGCCGCCAAAAGCCTGCCGCATAATCCTGGTGTCGGCAGCCGTTAATGGTTCAGAATCGGCATGGCTCGACCCGCCCAGGTGGCGAATTCTCCACCTCAGGCCTGTTTGTAAATCAGTTACCGTAGCCACTGCTCCAGGGTTATAAATCCATCTGGCCCATTCCCAATTTAACAGTTCCCCAAACCCAGGCCGCTGTTCTCCTCTTGGACCCGCTACCTGAACCGGCTGCTGCCTTCCTACCGGTATATAGAGAGGTTGTCCAGGCATCAGGTATTCAACATTAAGCCTGTTGGTGACATAAATAGCATTGGCTGTTGTCTGATACCGTGCTGCTATGGAAGATAGAGTTTCTCCTGTCTGTACCCGGTGCACCGGCAGTCCGGTAGCAGGAGGGGGTGGCGGGGCGGAGGGAGCAGCTGCCGGGGGAGGGGTGGATATCGTTCCGGGAACCTCTATTATTTGGCCGGCCAGGAGCTGGTTTGAGTTCAACCGGTTAAATTCTGCCAGCCTGTCCACGGAAACACCAAAACGCTGGCTAAGATTGAAAAGACTGTCACCAGCCTTGACTACGTAAAGCTGGGCCCCTTCTCTGGCGGCAGGAATTCTTAAGGTTTGGCCCCAAAAAATTGTGTCGCTGCTGAGGTTGCTGGCTGCCCTGATGGCCTCTACACTGCGCCGTACCCGGCTGGAGATTAAAAACAGGGTGTCTCCCTGTTGTACCTTGTAAAGAATATTGCTCCCTTCCAGCAGTACTGGCAGTGTGATGGTTTGATTGCTATGTAAGGTATCGCTGGACAGGCGGTTAAGCGCCCTGATCTCGCCGGTAGCAGCGCTGTATCTTTGGCTTAAAAGCCAGAGGGTGTCGCCGCTGTTAATCTGGTAAGACTGGTAGGCCTGAGAAACTGGGGAGGCAAAGGCTTGTCCAATCCCAGCAGGGGTCATCCCGAAAAACGAAAGCACACATAATAACAATGTCAGTAAAGGGCCAAAAGGGAGTAGCCGGTAGGGAAGCACTAGATCATCCTCCTTTAAAATTAAGTGCGCTGCAGAACTTCAATGCCAGAAAACTGATCATCTGCTGTTATAAAGCGGTCTGGGTATTTCACCGGGTCCTGGCAGGTTCGACAGATTTTGACATATTGATTCGGGGGCCGGGGAAACTATTCCTTTATGTAAATAGTGGCAAAAAAAAAGCAAGACCATTGGTTGGGGAAGGCGAATTACTATACTTAGCAACTCTATGATCAGGCGAATGCTCATGGTATGAAAATGATGTTTTAAAGTATTCAGTACTCTGTACTTAAGCACTCAAAAAACCGGGAAACCAAAGCCCATTCTCAGGCTACTGGGTACTGAGTACTTGGTACTGAGTACTGGGTACTGGGTCTGGCGCCGCAGGCGGCATGGTCGTCTATTTGCTGTTTTGGTTGCCTGTTTTCCGGGCATCTTCTGCCGGTTTTTTTACCTCATGGCCCGCAAGTGGCCGGAGAGGACCCGGGGCAGATGGGGGGGCGCCGGGATTTGGCCCGGCCAGCATTTTTAATAAGGTGATCAATGCTGCGGGGTTTTTCCCTCCCAGCATACCTGCCATTTCTGCCAGGGGAAGTTCAGCCCCCCCCTGGGAAGACAGCATGTTTAACAGGTTATCCTTTAAAGAGGAGGCCTGCTGGGACCTTTGCATCGCATCCCGGATAGGTGTTGCGCCATTGGCCACGTTTAAGATATGAGCAAGTTCATACAGACTCAAAAAGGCCATCAGCATATTTGCAGGCAGCTTTTCTTCCGTTTGCCGGTCCAACAGCTTGAAAAAATCCTCCATCAAGTCTCTGGGCAAGTCTCTGGGCAAGTCCCTGGGGACGGACGGTTCATTTTTTTCCTCCAACGATAAACACCTCCCAAATCGCTAGTCAAGAAAGTATATGCGATGAGCCGGCTCCCTGCTACTTTTATTTTATGGAAAAAGGCCAGCCAGGGATTGGCTTGGCCTTGCCTTTACATGTGGTCAGGCCCCGGCAGTCGGTTTTAACCTGGGTAAACTTTGCCGGTTTTAGGTCCATCATCAGGTGGACCAGGGTTTTTTTCATAACTCTCCTGCCAAATCTGGGTGGCAGCCTGGGTGGCGATCAGTGGAAGAACAATTAAAGCGAGATAAGGGATGGCCGCTGCAAAACTGGTAAGATCATCCTTCTGGGTAGAAATTTCGTCTTCCTTCCCCAACAAGACTGCAAATGCCCTGGCCGCCTTTTGATTGCTTTCTGAGGCAATAAGTTCTCCGAGAGCTTCGATCATTTCTGATACAGATCTGCCGGTGGATCCGAGAAACGGCCTTATTCCCTGCAGGGCAGTAATTATTTGGGGATCGCTCAGCACATTAAACAAGAGTAACTCCTCCTTTTTCTGGGCAGTGGTGTCTATACTATTTTATGGAGAGGCGCTGGCAATGGTGCGGCAAAAGTAAAAGACTGTCCAAGTATAAATTGTGACCATTGAAACCAAAATAAGGTTGAACAAAACCAGTTTAAGGGGGGTAGCACATGGGGCGCAAGATAGTGATTGTTTGTATATTGCTGGCTGTTTTGGCGGCATCTGCTTTGCTTGACGGCAGGCTTTTGTCTCCGGTTAAGGCTCAGCATCCGCCGGCTCTTTTCTGGGGCAGCAGGGGGAGTGATGTAATTACATTGCAGACCAGGCTGCAGCGATGGGACTATTATGATGGACCTATCAGCGGCATTTTTGGGCCGGAAACTTCTGCTGCAGTACGCCAATTCCAGCGGGCTAACGGTCTTGCCGTAGACGGGTTGGTGGGACCTGAAACCTGGGCGGCATTGGGGATCTGGACGCCTCCTGCCAGGGCCGAAAGAGATGTTGACGCATACACTCCCACGACAGGGGTCTCCAACCGGGATGATTTGAGTCTGATGACCCGGGTGGTGGCCGCGGAAGCCGGAGGAGAACCCTATGCGGGACAGGTTGCAGTCGCAGCAGTTATCCTGAACAGGATTGAGAGTCCCTCTTTTCCCAACAGCCTGGCCGGTGTTATTTACCAGCCCCTGGCGTTTGAGAGTGTCTCCAACGGCCTGATCTGGCGCGTAACCGAACTGGATTCTGCCAGGCGGGCGGTGCAAGACGCCATGAATGGATGGGATCCCACCTATGGGGCCATATATTTTTGGAATCCGGCCAAGCCGGTAAATCCATGGATTTGGACCCGGAGCATTGTCACCGAAATTGGGCGGCATGTTTTTGCCCGGTAAAGATTTAAAATATTAACATGGTAAGAATTGATAAAGGAGGAATTCATGCATGCGGCGGTGGTGGTGGGCTGCGGTGCTGGTGGTTGCCCTTTTGGCGACTGCGGGTTGGGGTTTTTGGGAAAGAAAAAACAAAACCCGGCTTGCGTTTGCGTTGGAGGCAAATTACCAGCGGGAGTTTTATGATACATTAAACTCGGTAGAGCAGGTTGAGGTGTTGCTGGCAAAGACCTTGGCCTCCGACTCGCCAAGGCAGAACATTATTTATTTAACAGAAGTGTGGCACCGGGCGGTAGGAGCCCAGGAAACCCTCGCTCAACTGCCCTTTAAAAACATTAACATGGCTGCCAGCAGAAAGTTTTTGAGTCAGGTCGGTGATTACAGCTACAGTGTAGCCAGGGCCATCGCCAGCGGGGAAGGCCTGAGCGATGCTCATGTGGCTCAATTGACCAGCTTTCACACTCAAATGGGCCGGTTCGGCCTGGACCTCCATGAGATTGAAGCGAGGATGGCCCGCGGAGGGTTCCGCTGGATTGATACCTGGATGCAGCGGCCTGGCAGTGTTGCTCAAGCTGCCGCTCCTGATGGGTTGGATGGTTTTATCAATATCGATAAGCGTTTTCAGGAACTGCCAACATTAGTTTATGACGGCCCCTTCTCCGACCACTTGGCAGACAGGAAACCCCTGGGTCTTAAAGGGCCGCAGGTTAGCAGAGATGAGGCTGTTAAAATCGCAGGGGAATTTGTTGACCATGGCAATAGCCGGGCTAACCTGGTTGATACTGTCGGCGAGACCGCAGGAGTAATTCCGGCCTGGTCCATCGCAATGGTAGGCCGCGACCGGGAGCGGATTGCAGTAGATGTCAGCAAAGAAGGAGGCCATGTAGTCTGGTTTTTGAATGACCGGGCCATTGGCCAGCCCAGGATGACGGGTGAAGAAGCCCTGCTGAAAGCCAAAGAGTTTCTTTCCCGCAGAGGGTTCAAAGAAATGGAACCGACCTATAGCATAAAAGAGGATAATGCCCAGACGATTGTCTTTGTTGCCACGGAAGGTGACATAGCACTGTATCCTGATCAGGTCAAGGTGAAGGTAGCCCTGGATAATGGGCAGGTAGTGGGATTTGGCGGGAAACCTTATTTAATGTCCCACCGGGAGCGAGAATTGCCGGAAGCGGTATTAACAGAGGAAGAAGCCCGTAAAAAGGTCAGGGGAGATTTGGAGGTAGAAAGAGTCCGCAAGGCCCTGATTCCCCTGGATACCGGCAGAGAACTCCTCACCTATGAGGTTAAGGCCACTTTAGGCGGAGATGTTTTTCTGATCTATATCAATGCCAATACAGGGCAAGAGGAGATTATCAAAAAAGTGATTGAGCTACCAGGCGGACAATTGGTTCTTTAATTATGATGTTCGAACACTCACTTTAAGAACAGAATCAGACAAGGCCGGGGTTTCCTGCTGGTTCCCCAACCGGTGCAGGCGTTTCCCGGCCTTTTCCTTGTTGAATGGATGCGGCCGGCAATTATTTCTTGCAACCAACCCTTTTTTGTGTAATACTGGAAAACGGGTTTTGGCTTCGAAGGCAAAAAATGGAGATAGCCTAGTAATTAATGACAAATTGCGCAAGTAATGCTAAAAATTTGCAAAAAGTGGATTCAGAAGAAGGAATATCCTCTATTTCTGTCGAAGATAGCCACTAAATACAATAACTAGTATTTAGCAAGGCAATACAAGCTACGCCCATCTTGAGTTAGTTGAATTAAAAGGAGGGTTTTAAAAATGCTTTCTTTATCATCAACGGCTCTGCGGGGAGGCTCTGGCAATGTAATAAAACAGCAGCAAGTGATTAATAAGGGTTTATTAGCGATTATTAACAGCAAAAAAAGAGAACTGAACCTTTTGGTGCTGGCCAAAAAAAACCTGCAGGATCCTGAAGTTTACCGGAAAAGCTGTGAGCTGGATGTCTATATCGTTAAATATATGAAGTGGCAAAATAAGGCTAGGGAATAATTATGCTGGGTTTAGTATTTTATTCAATTAGTAGGTGCTGCCAGTCTGTTGGATAATTTGTGGCCATTTGCAGCAGGCCGTAACCCTTTGATCCGGGTTGGAATATAACATCATAGGAAGCCCTCCTTTAAAAATCTCAGGAGAAGGAGATGCCTGTGATGAATATGGATTTACTGCTGCAAAGACATGCTCTTAACCTGATGAATCTGCCTAATGTAGTGGGTGTGGGTAAAGGGATTAAAACAGTCAGAGGTGAGGATACCGGCCGGACAGCCGTTGTGGTGCTGGTGGAAAAAAAACTGCCTGAGAGAGAACTGGCGAGGAAACAGCGGGTACCCAAGCTGCTAGGGGAAATCCCTACTGATGTGTTGGAGGTTGGGGAAATCAGGCTGTTAAACCGGAAGGGTTATCAGCGTCCGGCTTACCCTGGAATGAGTATCGGCCATTATAAAATCAGCGCCGGTACCCTGGGCGCTTTGGTTAAGGACCGGCGTACAGGCCAGCCTTTAATTCTGTCTAACAACCATGTGGTGGCCAATGCTACGGATGGATATGACGGTAATGCCCGGATTGGCGATCCTGTTTTGCAGCCAGGGGCTCATGACGGAGGAACGATGGACCAAATTGTGGGTTACCTGGAACGCTACATCCCCTTGCGCCGGGAATTTACATTGGCCAGCTGCCGGACGGCCAGGGCGTTTGAAAAAATCGCCAACCAAATGCTGCGCTTAACCGGGCGCGATTATCACATCGCCCTGCAAAAGGGGGTCCCTTATGAAAATCTGGTGGATGCGGCTCTGGTCAGGCCGATCAGCATGGCAGCGGTAGGGGCTGAAATCATGGAAGTCGGAAAAATCAAGGGAATTGCCGAGGCCCAAGCCGGCATGCGGGTGAAAAAAAGTGGCCGGACTACCGGCTTAACATCAGGGACAGTCCAGGTCATGCAAGCCACCCTGAGGGTTACCATCAGCGGTAATCAAAGAGGGATGTTTACTGACCAGTTTGTCACAACAGGAATGTCCAGAGGGGGAGACAGCGGATCCCTGGTGCTGGATATGAACAATAATGCCGTTGGATTGTTATTTGCAGGTTCGAACACCAATACTGTGTGCAACAGGATCCAGCATGTGATGGATATGTTGCAGGTCGACCTCTTTTAAAAAACAGGGCAGGGGCAACCTGCCCCTGTTAATGCCTGGGTTTTTCGCTGACAAGCAACACTGCCCGGGTTATGGCGCTGTAAACATCAGCCCGATGCTGCGATTCCAGCTCAGAAGTCCTGGAGAGGACCTCTCCTTTGGTGCGGACCACATAGCGGGGCCGCAGGCTGTTTAAGGCGATAGCAGCCATGTCATGCCGACAGACTTCGCAATTGCAGGCTTCCGGCCACTTGGCCAGCACATCCTTCATCAGGAGCCAGACCAGGTCTTCCATCATATTCTTTAAAAAAACATTTTCAGACATCAAAATCCCTCCGGCTTTTGAGGTTGGCCCTTTAAATCCCAGGATGCCAACCTTAATTCGTTATTTCCATTCGTTATTTCCCGGCAAAATCCTCCTGCCGCGTCAACAAGATTAAAATACCGGTTTATGATTAAGCAAACTGAATAAATCCTCTTGTGCTGCGGCAACATGATCATGTGAGGCAAGACAAAGGGGGATAAAATGGGAAAGTATGTCCAGGGTACATTGGTAATTGTCGGCGGGGCAGAGGATAAGAAGGGCAAGTGCGAAATTCTGTCCCGTTTTGTTCGTCTTTCAGGGGGAGAAAACAGCCGCATTGTGGTGGTGACTGCCGCCAGCCAAGAAGCAGGGAAAGTGGGGCAAGAGTATATCGGTTTATTTGCCAGGTTAGGGGCAGGTGATGTGGAGGCGGCGGATATTTCAGAACGGGAACAGGCCATGGAAAAAAGGTGCTACTCAGCCCTGACCAGGGCCACAGGCATTTATTTTACCGGGGGCGACCAGCTTCGCCTGACCAGCCTCCTTGGCGGTACAGCTTTTGATCATGCATTGCACCAGGCCTACCAGCGGGGAGTAGTTATTGGCGGGACAAGCGCCGGGGCTTCAATGATGAGCGATACCATGATCGTGGAGGGTGATGAGGAGGAGGCGCCGAAAAAAAATACGGTAAAAATGTCCCCTGGAATGGGCTTGATCAGCGGTGTCGTGGTGGATCAGCATTTTGCCCAGCGGGGGCGCCTCGGGAGATTATTGACTTCTGTAGCGCAAAACCCCAGTGTTTTAGGCCTCGGACTGGATGAGGACACAGCTTTGGTTACAGATACGGATGATCACCTGTTGGTTATCGGTTCCCAAACCGTAACCGTTGTCGATGGTCAACCAATCACCTGCACCAATGTTTCGGAATCCGGTTATTCCCAACCCTTGGCATTGATGGATGTGCGGATACACGTTTTGCCGGCCGGCTTTGGCTTTGACTTGAAGAGGCGGCGTCCAACCCTGCCGGGAGCTAGCAGGCCTTAAGATAAGGCTTGCAGGTTTATTCTATCGTTAAACAGCGAAAACTATAGTTTGGGATTGCTGTCAAAATTCGAAGGGGGAACGCCCAGTATATGTTGATAAAGGAAACGCGGGCCTACGAGGGGCGGAATGTATTCTGCCATCGTCCAGTCCTGGTGATGAAACTGGATCTGGGCCCGTGGGCTGAAAAGAGTACGGCAGAAATCGTTGGCTTTCCTGATAAACTATTGGTCACACTGCCATCCCTCAGGGAACACCATTGTTCCAGGGGATATCCGGGGGGATTTGTAGATAGATTGAGAGAGGGGACCCTTTTCGGCCATGTTGTGGAGCATGTCTGGCTGGATTTGATGGGCCGGATCGGGTGGAAAGTGTCCTATGGCAAAACCCTGTCGACCACTGAACCGGGAGTATACCGGATCGTTGTAGAATATACGGCAAAGGAGGCCGGGGTTATTGCCGGCAAATATGCGGTAAGTCTTGTCGAAGCCTTGCTGGAAGGGCGGCCTTTTGACCTGGAAGGGGCCGTAGAGGAAATCCGGTCTCTGGCAGCTAAGACTGAGCTTGGGCCCAGCACGAAGGCTATCGCAGAGGTCTGCCGGAGCCGGGGGATTCCCGTGCTGCGCTTAAACCAGGGCAGCTTGTTGCAGCTTGGCTACGGTGCGGCACAAAAAATGGTCCAGGCAACCATTACTCAATTTACGGGGTGTATTGCAGCAGACATTGCCGGGGATAAATCTCTGGCCAAAGAGCTATTGGCGGAGGCAGGGCTCCCGGTCCCTCAGGGGTATGTTGTCACTGCCGAAAACGAGTCGGTTAATGTATTTGCTGGGTTTGGCCGGCCTGTGGCTATAAAGCCACTGAATGGGAACCAGGGAAAAGGGGTCGCCTTAAACCTGGCAACTGTGGCGGAAGTGAAGGCTGCTTTTCGCCTGGCCAGTACCTTTTGCCCTCAGGTATTGGTAGAGGAATACATTAGAGGAAGACAGTACCGCATCCTGGTGGTAAACGGCCGCCTGGTTGCGGCCGCAGAGCGGATTCCTGCCCATGTTGTCGGCGATGGTGTAAAGACCGTCAGGCAGTTAGTTGAACAGGAAAACCGGTATCCTCTTCGCGGTGAGGATCACGAAAAAGCCCTTACTAAAATAAAGATCGACAGTGCTGCCTTGCTGGTTCTGGCAAAGAAAAACTATTCCCCGGAAACTGTTCCGCAAACGGGGGAAATAGTATATTTGCGGGAAAATGCTAATTTGAGCACCGGTGGGACAGCCGCAGACGTAACAGAACTGGTCCATCCGGAAAACGCAAAGATGGCTGTCCGGGCTGCCCAGGTAATCGGGCTGGATGTAGCGGGTATTGACCTGGTCACCGAGGATATTGCCAAACCCCTGAGCATGAGCGCCGGGGCTATTATTGAAGTGAACGCGGCGCCTGGCATCCGGATGCATCATTATCCTTCTATGGGAGTACCCAGAGATGTGGCCGGCGCTATAGTGGATTACTTGTTTCCGGCTGGCAAAAATGGTCGCATTCCAATTGTGTGTGTTACAGGTACAAATGGTAAAACAACCACTACCAGGTTAATTGCTTTCATACTAAAACAAATGGGGCTTCAGACAGGGATGACCAGCAGTGACGGAGTATACATTGGCGACCAGCTGGTGATGGAGGGAGATACCACCGGCCCGCTGAGCGCCCGGATGGTGCTGCGGGATGCCAGGGTGCAGGCTGCAGTTTTGGAGACAGCCAGAGGGGGGATCTTGCGGGGAGGCTTAGCCTTTGACTGGGCAGATGTGGCTGTTGTAACCAATATCAGCGGTGACCATCTGGGCCAGGAAGAAGTTGAGAGCCTGGCCGATTTAGCTCATGTGAAGTCTTTGCTGGTGGAGGCTGTCCACCATAATGGTTACGCTGTGCTAAACGCCGACGATCCCCTGGTGGCGGAGATGGCCGGCAGGGCTTGGGGCTCAGTTATTTTTTTCAGCCAGAACAAAAACAACCCCATTATTCGCCGGCACCTGGGGACGGGAGGCAGGGCGGTCGTGGTGCAAAACGGGAGACTGGCCTTATTAACCGGGAGCCAGGTATCTAATCTGGGGTTGTTGAAAAAAATCCCCCTCACCTTTAACGGGACAGCTTTTCATAATATCCAAAACCTCCTGGCAGTTGCCGGCGCCGCCTGGGCTTTGAACGTGCCGCCCGCGGTAATCGCCAGGGGTTTGCAGGAGTTTGGCACCTCTCCTTTGCATAACCCGGGACGGTTGGCAGTGCAGGAAACCAGTGGCATCAGGGTGGTGGTGGACTACGGTCATAACCCGGCGGGGTTGGAGGCAACCCTGCGGGTGATCCGCCGCTGGAACCCTTGCCGTGTCCTGGCGGTTATAGGTGTGCCAGGAGACCGGACAGACGGGTTGGCCTTTGAGGCTGGCCTGGTCGCAGGTCAATGGTGTGACCGCGTCTTTATTAAAGAAGATCATGACCTGCGGGGAAGACAACCTGGCGAGACTGCCCATTTGCTGAAGAAGGGCTGTCTGGCGGCTGGAAAATCTGAGAAAGAAATTGTTGAGGTGCCGGATGAAATTAAGGCTCTGGCCGTTGCCCTGGAAGAGGCCAAGCCAGGTGATACGGTGGTAATATTTTTTGAAAAACTTAAGCCAGTCCTGGAATTGCTATCCGGATGGGCAGTTCACCGGGAGGCGGAAAAACCTCCTGCCGGCGCTCCGGTTGCAGCGGCTGAATAGCTCCAGCCAAAACACTGTTCAGCCAAACATGGTTTTTAAGCAACGCGAAACTTTTGCTGCGCCAATTACAGGAAGATTTTGTGCAAAAAAAAGGATTTAAAAACATTAAGGTTAAATAATAATTGGCATAAACCGATCATCTGAGGTAAAAGCCATGTCGTCAATTACCGTAAGAGCTTACGCGAAAATAAACCTGGTTTTGGATGTCTTGGCCAAACGGCCGGATGGTTACCATGAAATCAGCAGCATCATGCAGTCAGTCAGCCTGGCTGACCGGGTTACCATCAGCCACGAGCCAGAGGGAATAACGGTTTCCTGCGACAATCCGGAAGTGCCGGGCGGTTTTGGCAATCTCGCCTACCGGGCTGCCCGGCTGCTTTTGGAGGAGGCCGGTATTGCCCGGGGTGTGCATATATCATTGGAAAAATCAATCCCCATCGCGGCTGGTTTGGCAGGTGGCAGCTCCGATGCCGCTGCTGTTCTCCTGGGCATTAATTATCTGTTTGCTCTCGGGTATACTCCTGCTCAGCTGATGGCCTTTGGTGCCCGTTTAGGGGCGGATGTTCCCTTTTGCCTTTTAGGAGGCACCGCCTGGGCACGGGGCATCGGGGAGCAGCTTACCTTGCTTAAATCCCCGCCTTTATTATGGCTGGTCCTGGTAAAACCCCCTTTCGGGGTATCTACTGCCCAGGCTTATCAATGGTATGATGAGGAAAGACACTTGAAACATCCAGACGTTCAGCAGGCTTTAACATCCCTGGCTAACGGGGACCGCGCGGGACTCATTGATTCATTGGGAAATGTGCTGGAGGGAGTTACCTCTGCCAAATATCCGGAGGTTAGCCAGATAAAGGAGGAAATGCATGCCTTGGGGGCCTTGCGGGCAGTAATGTGCGGGAGTGGACCCACCGTTTTTGGCGTGGCCCGGGATGAGCATCATGCCTTGTCAATGGCTAACCGGCTGGGCCTCCGGTATCAAGAGACCTATGTGGTCAAAACCCTGTAATTTCTTGTCAATCAGCTGCAGGAGTGCTTGCAATCGAAGAACAATTGGTTTAAATTAAATCAAAGAAACCTGGAATTAAGGGGTGAATTGGGATGCCCGACAGATTGTCGCCGATCAAGTTAGAGAGCTATAAGCCACTGCGGGAAATAGTTTTTGAGGCCTTAAGAGAAGCTATCATGAGCGGTCGTCTCCGCCCGGGGGAGCGGATGATGGAGGTGCAGTTGGCCGAAGAATTGGGGGTCAGCCGGACTCCGGTGCGGGAAGCCATTCGGAAACTTGAGCTTGAGGGTTTTGCGGTCATGATCCCGCGAAAGGGGGCATATGTTTCTGACCTGTCAATCAAAGACATCGCAGATGTGTTTGAGATCCGGGGGGCGCTCGAAGCCCTGGCGTCTGGATTGGCTGCTGAGCGGATCAGCCCCGGGGAAATGGAGGAATTGGAGCGGCTTTTAGTGCAGGTTTCCGAGTGTGCGGAGGACCAGGATTTAGATCGTCTGGTTGATATAGATACCCAGTTCCATGCGGTATTATACCGTGCCAGCAGGAATGATCGTCTGGCCCAGATGATTAACACTCTTTGGGAACAGGTCCAGCGTTTTCGCCGCACCACCATGGGCAGTCCTGGCAGGATGCGGGAAACACTGGAGGAACACCGAAAAATTGTAGACGCTATCGCCGACCGCAATGTCAACCTGGCCAATGCTTTGGCAATTGAACATATGGAGAACGCTGAAAACCGCATGCTGGAAGCAGTACGGCTGCAAAGCATCGCGAAAAAGGACAATCTGTAAGCGGGGGTTAATACATGAAGGTAGATGCCATTATCCTGGCAGGCAGTCCTAATGACGGCAAACTGGCCCGGTGCAGTTCCGCAACCAACGAGGCGCTGATTGAAATAGGCGGGCGAATCATCGTGGATTATGTGGTTTCAGCGCTGCGGGAGGCTCAGTCCGTGGATAGAATCGCTATCGTTGGGCCGATAGAAGAATTGGCGTCCTTTTACGGCGCTGCCCCCGGCATTATTTTAACCCCTTCAGGTAGTACAGCGATGGAGAGCGTCGTGAGGGGACTGAAGGCGCTGGATACCTTGGGGCAAGTTCTGGTCGTGACCAGTGATATTCCCCTCATAACAGCTCAGACTGTCGAGGAGTTTATCCGGCAATGCGGGGATCGGTCCTGTGACTTGTACTATCCGGTGGTCAGCAAAGAACTGAGCGAAATCACATATCCGGGAGTCAAAAGGACATATGTAAAACTTAGAGAAGGCACATTTACCGGCGGGAACATCTTCCTTTTAAGAGGAGAGACTGTATACCGGTGTTTACCAGAGGCTGAAAGGCTGGTCAGTTTGCGCAAGAGCCCTCTGGCAATGGCCTGGGTAGTGGGGCTGCCTTTAGTCGTCAAGCTGCTCTTGCAAATCTTGCCGATGAAAGAGGCTGAACGGAGGGTTTGCCAGATGCTGGGCATCAAGGGCAAGGTGATCATTTCCAGTTGCCCTGAATTGGGTATCGATGTGGATAAACCGGAAGATCTGGAACTTGTGAAGGGCGTGCTCAATGGCAAGCCTGCGGCATCTGTATAATACCTTTCCTGGGCAGCGGAGGAGTTTATTGTGGATAAGGTGCGGAGAGGTGAACGAATAACCGTTATCACCAAGGTGCTGACAGGACAGCCGGGAAGGCTGTTCTCTTTGGGCTATTTTGCGGATCTGTTCCAGACAGCCAAGTCCAGCATCAGCGAAGACCTTGCGATAATCAAGGATACCTTGGCAGAACATGATCTGGGTCAGCTGACGACAGTTTCCGGCGCTGCCGGCGGCGTAAGATACCGTCCCAGGTTGAGTGAAAAGAGGGTCAAGTCCTTTTTAGCCGGGCTTGCCCGGGAACTGGGCGCGCCGGAGCGGATCATGGCCGGAGGCTATCTTTATATGAGCGATATGATCTTTAATCCGGAGACGGCCTGGCAAATTGGAGAAGTGTTCGCCTCGGTTTTTCCCGATCTGGAGCCGGAGTATGTGGTAACAGTGGAGACCAAGGGGATTCCGCTGGCGTTGATGACCGCTCGCATGATGTCGGTGCCCTTGGTGATCATCAGAAATGAAGGCAGGGTAACCGAGGGCCCGGCGGTGAATATTAATTATGTTTCCGGTTCAACCAGACGGATCCGCACCATGTCATTGGCTCGCCGGGCAATGCCTGCCGGGGCCAGGGTGCTGTTGATTGACGATTTCATGAAAGGCGGGGGCACGGCCAGGGGGGTGCAGGATTTAATGCGGGAATTTCAGGCCCAGCTGGTTGGTACAGGAGTACTGGTTGCTACCGCCGAACCAGCGGAAAAAATGGTGGACAACTTTATTGCTCTGCTTAAACTTCAACAGATCAATGAACGGCAACGGGTTGTTTCCCTTTGCCCCGGGATCTGACCGTAATTGCAGGATGTTGAAAAAGCCTCCCTCAAATAGGTATAAAATAAGGCAGTTTCGGCAAAATAATATATTAATGGAAGGATTTTCTGATCGAGGAGCGAAATATCTGTGGTGACACAATTGAAGGGTGGTGAGGCCTGCAATGAATGTTACGGATGTTAGAATTAGAAGAATTAGCCTGGAAGGCAAGATGAAGGCTATCGTATCGGTGACCCTGGATAATGCCTTTGTGGTTCATGATGTCAAGGTCGTAGAAGGACAGAACGGACTCTTTGTGGCTATGCCTAGCCGCAGGACCCCGGAAGGGGCTTTCCGGGACATCGCTCATCCCATATCGGCTAATGCGCGGGAAACCATTCAAACTGCTGTGCTTAAGGCCTATCAGGAAGCCATCTAAGGAAAATAAGACCCTAATAGCGGAGCTTAGGCTCCTTTACTTTTTTTTTAAACTCCTGTAAATTGAAATCGTTAAGGATTGATGATCATCATGTCATAAGGAGGTTCCTCATCCATGGAAAAACTGGCTGCCATTATTCTAGCTGCCGGAAAAGGAACCAGGATGCGCTCCCGGATGCCAAAAGTGTTGCACCAGGTAGCAGGCCAGTATATGGTGAGTCATGTGCTTGCAGCTGCCCGGGAAGCGGGTGTGGAGTGTCTGGTGGTTGTAACAGGCCACGAAGCGGAACTGGTGGAAAAAAGTTTAGGCAGCAATTATTTTTATGCGTACCAGCAAAAGCAGCTGGGAACTGGCCATGCAGTAATGCAAGCAGAGGCCAAACTCCCGGAAGATATCGATCTGGTCCTGGTGTTAAGCGGGGATACTCCTCTGTTAACTACCGCTACCCTGAAAAACCTCCTGGATTATCATCGCGAAATGGAAACTGCCGCAACCATCTTAACGGCTTTTCCGGAAGATCCTGCCGGCTATGGGCGGGTGCTGCGGGAAGCTGGCGGACGGGTTATCCGCATTGTGGAGGAAAAAGATGCAACACCAAAGGAGCGGGAGATCCGCGAGGTTAATGCCGGGGCTTATTGTTTTGAGCGCCAGCATTTATTCAAAGCCCTTAAACGGATAAATCCCGCTAATGCCCAGGGGGAGTATTATCTGACCGATGTGATCGGTATTCTGGCAAAAGACGGGCTCAGTGTGGCGGCTGTGGCTGCAGCTGATCCCAGAGAATTTCAGGGGATCAATAACAGGGTGCAGCTGGCCGGGGCAGAACAGGTCTTTCGCCAGCGCATCAATGAAGAGCTGATGCTGGCAGGGGTAACTATCCTGCACCCGGAGAGCACTTTTATTGAAAAAGGTGTTGTGATCGGACAGGACACAGTAATTTTCCCCTTTACCTTTATTAAAGGAAATACTGTTATTGGTTCCGGCTGCCAGATCGGACCTTATGCAACCCTTACCGACTGCCGCCTTGGGGAAGGGGTTGTTTTTCGTCACAGCGTTGCAGATCATGCTATGATGGAGGCCGGGTGCCAGGTGGGCCCCTTTGCCTACTTGAGGCCCGGAGCCCTGTTGCGGGAAGGGGTTAAGGTCGGGGATTTTGTCGAAATAAAAAACAGCGATATTGGGCCCGGCAGCAAGGTTCCCCATCTTTCCTATATTGGGGACACAACCTTGGGGCGGGGTGTCAATATTGGCGCCGGAACGATTACCTGCAATTATGACGGCATCAACAAATGGGAAACAGTGATCCATGATGGCGCGTTTATTGGCAGCAACACCAATCTGGTAGCCCCGGTGAAGATAGGGGCTTTTGCAGTAACCGGCGCCGGCTCGACCATTACTAAAGATATCCCGCCGGAAGCCTTGGGAGTTGCCCGCAGCCGTCAGGTCAACATTGAAGGCTGGGCTAAAAAGAAGTTACGGATCAATGAACAGAAGCAAAAATAAGTCTGCAGCCAAAAAGCTTGAAGGCTCCACACACGAATATGTTGTCATAATCACTCGAAACAAGCAGGAAAACCGGGTTCTGGGACGAAACATGTATTGTATCCAATATACAGTGAGAGCTGATTAGGAGGACCACGCATGCCCAGCAACTTAGGCAATATTAAGATCTTTACCGGCAACGCCAACCCCGCTTTGGCCGAGGAGATCGCCGAGTACATTGAGATCCCTTTGGGAGACGTCAAGGTCAAACGCTTTAGCGATGGGGAGATTGCTATCGCCATTGATGAGAGCGTCCGGGGGGCTGATGTCTTTATCATCCAGCCCACCTGCTACCCGGTTAATGATAACCTGATGGAGCTTTTAATCATGATCGACGGGATGCGCCGGGCTTCTGCCCGCCGGATTACCGCCGTTATTCCCTACTACGGCTATGCCCGCCAGGAACGCAAAACCCGGGCCAGGGATCCCATCTCGGCCAAACTGGTGGCAAACCTGATTACGGCTGCCGGTGTCCGGCGGGTAGTGGCCATGGACCTTCATGCCGGGGCCATCCAGGGTTTCTTCGATATCCCGGTAGACCACCTGGTAGTTGTGCCTATTTTAGCCGAGTATTTTAAGCTAAAAGGCCTGGAGGACCTGGTCGTGGTGTCCCCTGATATTGGGGGGGTGACCAGGGCACGGGATCTGGGCGAAAGGCTCCATGCCCAGATTGCCATTATTGATAAGCGCCGCCCGGCCCCCAATGTTTCGGAAATCATGCATATAATCGGCGATGTCAAGGGCAAAAACGTGGTCATGACCGACGACATTATTGATACTGCCGGTACTGTTGCCAATGGAGCTGCAGCTCTGATGGAAAGAGGCGCCCGGGAAGTATATGCCTGCTGTACCCACCCGGTCTTATCCGGTCCAGCCTTTCAGAACTTAGCGGAGGCGCCGATCAAAGAACTGGTCGTCACCAATACCATTCCGATCCCCCCGGAAAAAATGAGCCCCCAGATCAAGGTCCTTTCGGTGGCGCCTTTGCTGGGGGAAGCGATTATTCGTATTCACAAGGATATGTCGGTCAGCAAACTCTTCAGTTAGTCTTGCGCGGCTCCTGATCCCGGAAAGGCTCTTCCGCTGGCGGGACAGGCGTTGCTTGCGGCTCATCCTGGATTATTTCCCGATTCCGGTTAACCCCGGTGGGCTGTTCGGCCTGCCGGGGTTTTTCCTGTTCTTCCGGCGAAAACCTCTCCATCGACTTATGCAAGGTTTCTCCCAGCTTTTTGGTGGCTTTAACGGTAGAATCCCATGCCTTGGCGCTGGTTTCTTTTACTGACTTCATGGTTTCCTGCACGGCCCCTTCTTCCTTTTCCAGGAGTTCCTCCGCTCCTCGCCGGGCAATGACGGTACTTTTCCCCAAGGTGACCAGAGCGCTGGCAGGCAGGCTAGCCCTCCCCTTCAACAAATTACCAACGAAATTGCCTCCTCCCAGGAGCAGGAGGGTAATCTTCCCCGTGCAACTGTCAAAATAGTATTCTTCTACTGTTCCTAAAACATTGCCATCTTCCGTGATCACCTGGGTGCCGATCAAATGCACCTGTTCCTTCATTAGTTTGGCCAGGTGGGGTAGATTGGCGAACCGTTCTGCCCGGGTGCTTTTGTCGATTGTGATCGCATGTTCGCCAATGTTTTGGATTTGGTCAAAGGGGACCACCCGGCTATCTTTAAACAGTCCTTTTTGATCCAGCACCAGTCCGGCTACTTTTTTGCCTGCGGCATCCAGCAAGAGGTTTTTAACCTTGCCGACCTGGCTTCCGTCCTCCAGGCTGACCACCGGCATGGACTGCATTTTGCGGGAATTCCTCAAGTTTTAACACCTCCCAGTACTTCTTTCTTTTAAATAAATATGCCGGGTTAAGAGTTAAGATGCCAATTTCCGGGTACACTTTTTTAACGGCAAAGGTTGTCATGCCTGCATGAAACTGCCTGTTCAGAGAAATAAATAACATCAGTGTTTAATAGTACCTGGTGGAGGTATTCATGTTTCGCATACCCAAGAAACCCCATCGCAAACCCTTTCCGACGGGGCAGAAACAGCATCAAAAAACAGTTCCTGGCATGGCGGACCAGGTGAGCGGATCCATAGCCCAGCCCCAGACCAAATCCAACGATATTTTTCCCGGCGGCGGCACCGGCGAAGGCACCTCTTTGGAAAAACGGCAACCCCTGTCGACTTCTCTGGCTGAAAACCTGGCGGCCATCAGGAACCGCACAGGAGAAAACAGTGACCTGATAATCAGGGAATTCGAGGTTTTTCTTTATAAAATCCGGGCAGCGGTGATCTATCTCGACGGCCTGGTCAACAATGAGCTGGTTCATGTCCATGTTCTGCGCGGCCTGATGGCCGGCAGTGCCGCCATGCGGGTATCGGAGCAAGAAGAGGCCCCGGAATGCGGTGAAATGAGAGGGACGCAGGAAGTTTGCCTGCAGGGAGAAGATGCCTTTAAGGCAATAAAAGACAAACTTCTCTCTGTTGCCGGCGCCGGGGAAATCAGCACTGTGGACCAGGCTGTCCTGGCCTTTCATTCAGCTGACGCCGTATTTTTGCTGGACGGTTATAGTCAGGGACTGGTCCTGGCAGTCCGCGGCTTTCCTGTCCGGGGGATTGCCGAGCCTGGCACCGAAAACATGATCCGCGGACCCCGGGAGGGTTTTGTAGAGGGCCTCAGGATTAATACTGCGTTGCTGCGGCGGCGCTTGCGGGACCCCAACTTTAAGATGATCAGCATGCGCCTGGGGCGGCGCACACATACCGACTGTGTTTTGGCCTATGTGCAGGACCTGGTGGACCCGGACCTGTTGTCAGAGGTGCAGCAGCGCCTGGCCAACATTGACTGCGATCTGATCCTGGAAAGCGGCAACATTGAGCAGTTAATCGAGGACAGCTGGTTGTCCCCCTTTCCCCAGGTTCAATCTACCGAGCGGCCCGACAAGGTGATCGCCGCGGTCCTGGAGGGGCGGGTGGCCATCCTGGTGGACGGCACTCCTTTTGCCTTGCTGGTGCCGGCTACTTTCCTGCAGTTCTTCCAGGCCGGCGAGGATTATTATGAGCGCTGGCTGATTGCCTCTGTGGTCAGAATGCTCCGGATTTTTGCCTCCTATGTGGCCACCTTCACCCCGGCCTTGTACGTGGCTGTCCTTTCCTTTCACCCGGGGTTATTGCCCACCAACCTGGCCCTGGCTGTTGCCGCAACAAGGGAGGGTATTCCTTTCCCGGCGGTGGTGGAGGCCCTGATTATGGAGGTGGCTTTTGAGCTGTTCCGGGAGGCCGGCGCCCGCCTGCCCGGCCCCATCGGTCAGACCGTCGGCATTGTCGGCGGCCTCATCGTGGGCGAGGCAGCCGTAGCGGCTAACCTGGCCAGCCCGGGGATGGTCATCGTGGTGGCTCTGACGGCCCTGGCGGGGTTTAGCATACCCGCCTACAACATGGCCATCGGCTTTCGGCTGGTGCGCTTTCCTTTGACAATCCTGGCTGCTACCCTCGGGCTGTACGGGGTGATGCTGGGCTTTATAATCATCAACATCCATATGGTCTCCCTCCGGAGTTTCGGGGTAACCTACTTGTCGCCGCTGGCCCCTTACCGCTTCAGGGATTGGAAGGACATCCTCATCCGCGCCCCGGCCAGGGCCATGGTCACTCGCCCGGCAATCACCCGCGCCCGGCAGCCCAAGCGGGAAAACAGTGATAAACCGGAGGGGTGGTAAAATGAACCAGATGAAAGACCGCATAACTACAATTCAGGTCGCCCTGTTGATGTATACCACTTTGGTCGGAGTAGGTTACCTCAGCATGCCCCGCCTCCTGGCTGAAACCGCCGGCCGGGATGGCTGGATCAGCCTGATCCTGGGCGGCCTGCTGGTGATGTTGGCCATGGTCCTCCTGGCCTGGCTCGGCCAGAAGCACCCTGGCCAGACCATTATTCAGTACAGCCAGGCTATCCTGGGGCGCCCCCTGGGGCAGGCGGTAAACATCTTGCTGCTGCTCAACTTTGTGCTGATGGCGGGAGCCTCATCCCGCCTGTTCGGAGAAGTGTTAAAAGTTTACCTCCTGGAACACACTCCGCTGGAGGTGATCTTGATATCTTTTTTTCTCACCGGGGCCTATCTGGCCGGTCACGGTTTAAACCCACTGGCCCGGCTAAGCGAGGCGATGTTCCCCCTGTTGCTGATCCCGATCTTTTTAATCTTGGGTCTGGCGCAGATGGAAATCGACTATTCGGAGGTCTTGCCGCTTTTAGCTGAAGGCGTCCTCCCGGTCCTTACAGGAGTAAGCCACTCGTTCCAGGTTTATGCCGGGTTTATCATCCTCGCCTTCTTAGCGGCCTTCATGCAGCAGCCTAAGAAAGCTCTCAAGGCCAGTGCCATCGGGATTGCCGGGGTCATCATCACCTACATTATGATTTTCGTTGTCACCCTGGGCTCCCTGGGAGTAACTACTTTGAACTGGTCCCTCTACCCGGTGGTGGATCTGGCCCGGCGGGTAGAGGTTCCGGGGGCTTTCGTGGAAAAGCTGGAGGCCCCCTTGTTGGCCCTGTGGGTGTTAACCGCCTTTACCACCATGGCTCCGAGCCTTTATTTCGGCACTTTGAGTCTGGCACAGATATTGGGGTTAAAGGAGCACCGGGGCCTGGTCTTCCTGTTCATCCCGGTGATCTACCAGGTGGCCATGCTCCCGCGCAATTTTGGGGAAACGGTTTTAATCGGGTCTATCGCGGGCTATGCCGCTTTGGGCACCTTGCTGTTGGCGGTAGTGTTGGCCCTGGTGACCTTGCTGCGGAAGGGGGGTGGGAAGAATGCAAAAGAGGAGACAGACGAAAGGGCTAACGGAAAGAAGTGATAAAAAGAGCAGGTTAAGATACTTATTGCTGGTTTCCTGTTTAGCCCTCCTGTTTCTGGCGGGGTGCTGGGACCGATGGGAGATCGAGGAACGGGGATTTATCATGGGTGTCGGGCTGGATCTGGCCAAGGAGCGGCCAGAGGCGGAACCCGTCTATGCCATTACCCTGCAGAAGGTCCTCCCGGGGCAGGCCGGTTTTGGTGCGAGGGGACAAGGGGGTGGCGGGCAGGGGGAGCCGGTCTATAACATCACTACTCTTAATCCCTCGATTTTTGCCGGCATCCGGGAAGTTGCCACCAGGGTTTACCGGCAGCCTTTCATGGACAAACTACTGATAATTGTGGTGGGAGAAGATTTAGCCCGCCGTGATCTGCAAAAGCCGCTCGACTTTTTTCTGCGGAACCCCCGCCTCCGCTGGAATGTGCGCCTTTTTGTAACATCCGGAGAAGCAAGAGAAATTATTGCGATTAATCAAATCCAGGAGCCAATTACATCAATTTATTTGAGCCGGCTGGCAGAAAACGATCACCATATTACCCACTTTCCTCCCCGTTCCAACCTGGGAGATGCCGACCCAGCCCTGAAAACAGGTAAATCCTTCGTCCTGGCACGGATTGAGGGATCAGAAAAGGAGGCCAAACTGGCCGGGGCCGGGGTGTTTAAAAGAAGCCGGCTCGTGGGCTGGCTGGACGAGTTTGAGACCAGCGGCCTCCGCTTCCTGACGGGAGAGGTGCGCGGGGGAGCTGTGGCGGTTACCCTGAGGCAGGAAGGCCATATCTTCAGGATTGCCGGAGTGCGGGTCAATTGCTGGCCCCGGGTGGTGAACGGAGAGCTGCGGTTTGCCATCAATGTTTGGCTGGAAGGAGATCTGGCGGAAGACCAGAGCCGGCAGCGGGCGATGGAAATCGGCTACCTGCAGGAGATTGAAGAAAGAGTGGCTGCCAAGGTTAAAACTTGGATGGAAGCCGCTCTGGTAAAACTGCAGCGGGAGTACCGGGCGGATGTTGTGGGCTTTGGCCGCCAGGTGGAAAAACGCTACCCGGACTGGTGGCAAGAAGTAAAGGACGAGTGGGAGGAAGAACTCTTCCCCCATGTGCCAGTCGACATCAATGTCCAGGCCTTTATCAGGCGCAGCGGCAAATAGACAAGGGTAGACAAGGGGACGGTTCTCTTGTCTGAGGCATTGTGCTCTCGAAGACTTATCCAAGCTATAGTGTAAAAACACTACGTGGCTGTGAACTATCTGGAGTACCTCGTGCCTTGATAGTATTTAATTTAGGGTCATTCTGAACAATCTAAAGACAGGAGAAAGACAGGAGAACCGTCCCCATGTCTCCCCGTGACTTGCTAGCGCGGTTGACAAAATGCGCAAATGTTGTTAAGGAGTTGACCTGAATGATGTGGATAATTTGGCCGGCTATAGCTCTTCTGGTCTGGCTGGCAGCTTATTATTTCGTTTCCCGGGACAATATTAAAAAGTTTTTTCCCCTTGGCCTGGCCGGAGGGCTGGCCTTGAGTTTTGGAATCCAGTTGGTTGGTTCAACTTTCCTTGACTTATGGCGGTTCGCACCTGTTTTTCCTTCTATTGCCGGAATTCCACTGTTCCTGCCGGTAGCCTATACCGCCCTGGTGATCCTTTTTGCCCAGTATTTGCCTGGGGGAGCCGGCGAACGGGCCTTTTATGTCAGTGCTTTTGCAGGGTTATTGCTCCTGATCGACTGGGGTTTGCTTTTTTTGGGTCTGGTCACCTTTACCGGCTGGGACCTGCTTTTTACCTTTTTCCTGGGGTTAGCCTACTTTGGCCTGGTGGTTGTCCTTTACCGGGTGATGCATGCCGGCAGGATTGCTGCCGGCGGGCGCTAAGGAAGACAAGGGGACGGTTCTCTTGTCTGCTCTTGTCTGAGGCATTGCGCTCTCGAAGACTTATCCAAGCTATAGTTTAAAAACACTACGTGGCTGTGAACTATCTTGAGTACCTCGTGCCTTGATAGTATTTAATTAGGATCATTCAGATCAATCTGAAGACAGGAGAACCGTCCCCTTGTCTACCTAAAGGTGGTGGAGGCTTTGCCTTTTAATCTTAATTTATCCCTGCCACCGGCAGATGCAGTGATGCGGGTTTTGGAAGCCAGGTTCGATTGGACTTTTTTAGGGCTGCTGGTAATTGTCTGGCTCTGGTCAACCTTTATGGTAGCCCGGGGGTTGGCGGAACGCCAGTTAGAGCGGGAAGCCAAAATCGCCCGCCTTGGCGGATGGGTTTACCTGGGCATCGGAGCCCTGGGCTACCTGACAGTGCAGGCCTATTATTTTATTCTTTTCTAGGGCAATTTACTGATTCCCACGGCCTCCTATTGTATAATGAGGAAGAAAAATGAGGAAGATAGGGGGAGGCCTGGATGAAGATGGTAGTTGGCCTGGGCAACCCTGGGTCCCGTTATGAGACGAGCAAACACAATGTGGGCTTTATGGCCCTGGATCTTCTGGCAGACCGGCTAAGTATCCCTGTTAGCCGGACAAAACACGGGGCCTTGATCGGTGAGGGCCGGCTGGAGGGGATCAGGGTGGTGCTCTGCAAGCCCCAAACTTTCATGAACTTAAGCGGAACAGCAGTAGCTCCCCTGCTCAGATGGTATGGGGTGGAACCGGGCTCATTAATAGTGGTTTCCGACGACCTGGACTTAGAACCAGGGCGGTTGAGAATAAGGCCAAAAGGCGGGGCCGGCGGCCACCGGGGAATTGCTTCGATTATTGAGCATTTGGGTGCTGGTAATTTTATTCGCCTGAAGTTGGGCATTGGCAGGCCTCCGGCAAAATGGGCTGTGGCGGATTATGTTCTCGCTGACTTCAGCCAAGAAGAATGGGGGATTATGCGCCAGGTTCTGCCGGTGGCCGTGGACGCCCTGAATGAACTGCTGCAAAAGGATGTTGATGAGGTTATGAATAAGTATAACCCGTGGCGGCCTGACCAACAAGGAAAATAAGATCGCAGTGAGTCATTGCGAGGTCCTTCGGCCTGAATTTCTTCCGGGTTAAGGGGTCTTTTGGGGGCGGAGGGAGCGTTTCAATGCTGATATTAGTTGGAAGTTTAGCGGCGGCTCTGGCTTTTGCGGTTAACCGCTGGCTGATCAGCCGCTTTGGCAACCGGGCGATCCTTTTTTTGGTGCCTGCAGTGGAAGAAATGCTAAAGACCGGCCTTGCTGTTGCAGCGGCAGTACCGATCTGGCCGGTGCATCTTGTCTTCGGTCTGATGGAAATGGCTTATGAACTCAGGAGCGGGGTAAGGCTGCCGGGATTGACTGCCGGGTTAGTTGCAGTAGCCGGCCATGCGGCCTTCGGCGCCGTAGCTTTGTATGTTACCGGAATTACCGGCTTTTGGCCGGGAGGATGGGCAGCCGCAACAGCTGCTCACCTGGCTTGGAACCGCTGGGTGCTGGCGCAGACGGGGAGAATATGAAATAGCTTCCATGTTGCGGAAGAATATTAAAGGTAATTATGATGTATTTTTAAACCTTGAGGTTGACTGAACTATATGACAGGCATATAATTTATACAGCTATCCGGCTTTCTGTTTTATATTAAAAAACCCTTGATGTGGGGGTCCTACCCGGGCGCCCGTTATTTGGGTTTGTCTGATTATTTATATGATTTTTAAATTTTTGGGGGTGACTTAAATCCGCCATCAGGGACTGATTCAATTGATAATAGGAACTCCGGCTTTCGCTTCTCTCCAGGAGGGGATTGACAGGAACTACACTCAGTCTGTATCCGGCCTTTCCGGTTCCCAGATCGCCCTTTGGTTAGCGGGAATTATGGAGGTGACCGGTGCGCCTCTGGTAGCCATTACCCCCGGGCTGGAAGAGGCAAAAAGGTTATCTTTGGATATGAATTTTTTTCTGTCCAACGGAGAGTCCGGCTACCTGCCGCCTTATGAAATTCTGCCATGCGAGGTATATGCCAAAAGTTCAGACCTGGCTGCCCAGCGAATTTCGGTTTTAGAAGGGGTGTTAGCCGGCCGGGTCAGGTTTCTGGCCTTGCCGGCCGCAGCCCTGATGCAGCCCTTAATGCCTCCTGTTCAGTGGAAAGAAGCAGTTCTGCAGCTTGCCTTAAACCAAAGGATGGAATGGGATTCTCTTCTAGCCGGACTGGTATTCCTGGGGTACCAGCGGGCAGAGGTGGTGGAGATTCCGGGGTGCTTCAGCGTACGGGGCGGCATTATTGATGTCTTTCCTTTTACCAGCCCCCACCCCTACCGGATCGAGTTCTTTGATGACGAGGTCGAATCTATCCGTGTATTTGACCCTGTTTCCCAGTGTTCTATGGAAAACCTGCGCGAGGCTGCTATTAACCCTGCTCGGGAGGTATTCCTGACTCCCGAAGCGATCACCCGGTGCCGGGCCCGTTTAGCTCAAGATGCAGCCCAGCAGGTTAAACGGCTCCTCAAAAGAGGCTCCCAGGAAGCAGCCTGGCGGCTGGAAGAAAAGACTGCCGGGTACCTTGAGCAGCTTGCGGCAGGGGTCTGGAATGAGGGACTGGACCAATTCCGGCATTTGTTATACCCTCAGCCTGCGGACCTGTGGGACTACTTTTCTTCCCGCCCGGTAGTCGCAGTGGAGGAACCGGGGCGGGTCAAGGAAGCCTTAACTCAGTCTGCTATGGAAGCGGGGGAGTTTTTCAGTCATCTGCTGGAAACAGGCGCCGCCCTGCCTCTTCAAGCTGAACACCGGCTCGATTTTTCTCAGATGATGGATATGGTCAGAGGCCGGCCCTTGATCTGTTTTTCAGTTCTTCCTAAAGCGGTTCCCGGCTTAAACCCCCAGAATACTCTCGGCATGAGCGTCAAGGCAATGCACCCATTTATGGGAAAAACAGAATTGCTGGCGGAAGAACTGAAAAACTGGCGGCAGGCAAAGAATTCAGTGCTCTTGCTTGCCGGCGATGAAAAGCGGGCGGCCTTGCTGCGAGATACCTTGTGGGATTACGGCGTGGAAGCCTCAGTTGTCGAGAACCTGGCTGCCCGCCCCTTGCCGGGCCAGGTAATTATTCTTTGGGATACTCTATCCAAGGGCTTTGAAATTTCCCCTTGGAAACTGGTCATGATCAGCGACAGCGAGATGTTCGGCCGCCAAAAGCGCCAAAGGCCCCGCCGGTCCTTTAAAGAAGGTTCCCGCATCGCTGCTTTTGCCGACCTTAAGGTGGGAGACTATGTGGTCCATGTCCAGCACGGCATTGGGCGTTACCGGGGCATCGAAAAGCTGGAGGCCGGCGGTATAGACAAGGACTATCTGGTGGTGCAGTATGCGGGGGAAGACCGCCTTTATGTGCCGACAGAGCAGATCTCTTCAATTCAAAAGTATATCGGGGGAGAGGGCCATGGTCCCAAGTTAAACCGGCTGGGAGGCAATGAGTGGGCCAGGACTAAGAAAAAGGTAAAAGAATCGGTTCAGGCTATGGCGAATGACCTTCTTGCTCTATATGCCGCCCGGGAGGCTGCTGTTGGTTACAGATTTTCACCGGACACGGTCTGGCAGCGGGATTTTGAGGCCATGTTTCCCTATACCGAAACTCCCGATCAGCTGCGGGCTATTGAAGCAGCAAAAAAAGACATGGAATCTTCCCGGGCTATGGACCGCCTTCTATGCGGTGATGTGGGGTATGGCAAAACAGAAGTGGCCCTGCGGGCGGCTTTCAAAGCAGTGATGGACGGTAAACAGGTAGCACTGCTTGTCCCAACCACAATCCTGGCCCAACAGCACTATCATACCTTTAAAGAGCGAATGGAAGCCTTCCCTGTTTCTTTGGGGCTGTTATCCCGCTTTCGGAGCCAAAAGGAGCAGGAAGAAACCGTCAAAGGACTGAAGTTGGGCACTATTGATATTGTTATCGGCACCCATCGTCTTTTATCTGCCGATGTAAAATTTAAAAACCTTGGCTTAGTGGTAGTGGACGAGGAACAGCGGTTTGGCGTTGCCCATAAAGAACGGTTGAAACAGCTTTGCCATCATGTTGATGTGCTTACTCTGACAGCTACTCCTATCCCCCGGACCCTCTATATGTCCATGATCGGGGTGCGGGACATCAGCGTGATCGAAACCCCGCCGGAAGATCGGTTTCCGGTGCAGACCTATGTGGTGGAATACAGCCCCGAATTGGTGCGAGAGGCCATCCGCCGGGAATTGGCCAGAGGAGGCCAGGTTTTCTTTGTCCATAACCGGATCCTGGACATGGAACGGGTGGCCAGGCACCTGCAAGAGCTGCTGCCGGATGCCCGGATTGCGGTGGCTCATGGACAGATGAAAGAGGAGCTTCTTGAGCGGGTAATGCTGGACTTTATGGATGGCCATATTGATGTCCTGGTCTGCACCTCCATTGTGGAAAACGGTCTGGACATCAGCAATGTCAACACCCTGATTGTCGACGAAGCAGACCACCTTGGCCTGTCCCAGCTTTATCAGCTCAGGGGGCGGGTAGGCCGGACCAACCGGTTGGCTTACGCCTATTTTACTTACCGGAAGGATCGGGTATTAAGCGAACAGGCCGAGAAGCGGCTGTCGGCGATCCGGGAATTTACCGAATTTGGTTCCGGTTTTAAGTTAGCCATGCGGGACCTGGAAATCCGGGGTGCCGGCAATATTTTAGGTTCGGAACAACACGGCCATATGATGGCCGTCGGGTTTGAACTTTACTGCCAGCTCCTGGAGGAGGCCGTCAAAGAGCTGCGGCAGGCCAAGGGTCTGGCGACAGAGCCTAAGCACGGCCAGGAGCCTGCCGGTCCGGTAGTGGAGCTCAGCGTAAGTGCCTATATCCCCGATGGGTATATTCGGGAATCCCAGCTGAAAATCGAAGTGTACCAGCGCTTGATGGCTGCAGAGAATCTGGAAGAGGTGGTGTTCCTGGAGGCTGAAACCGAGGATCGCTTTGGTCCTGCTCCCAAGGAAGTGCGCAATTTGATGGCTATGGGCCGCGTCAAGGCTTTGGCTAAGGCGATCGAAATAGCCCGGGTGGAGCAGCAAAAAGGGGAGGTCCAGCTGGTATTCGGTCCTTCATCTAAGCTTAGGGGAGATAAGCTGATGCGGCTTGCGGCTTTGTTTCCTAAACGCTTATCCTTTTCTACTGCCGGGGGGCTAATTGTTTCCATCAGAACAGCCGGCATCCCACAGCTGGAACTGTTACTGCTGGTGGAAAGTGTTCTCAAAGAGATAAATCTCCTTGCCGGCTAGCGGCAGTGCTGTTATAATGGGATGAGCTTAGAGCCAAATAATGCAAAGGTAGCTCACTGTGATCAAGGTTTTTTAATATTAGGAAGGCGGGGTCTTGTGGGTAAGTACAAAAAAGTGGCTATTATACTAATTGTTGTGCTTTTAGTTTCCCTGGCGGCAATAGGCTACAGCTGGCATAGGGCAAATAATACCGGATCTAAGGGAGCAGTAGCAACTGTAAACGGTGTTGCTATAACTGAGGGGCAGTTGGCTGAAAGGATGGAGGAATTTAAGAACTATGCAACAAGGCAAGGTCTTGATCTAACCAGTCCAGCGCATCAGCCTATTTTAGAGGAAATACGAAAAGACGCTCTTGACCAGTTGATTGAGGAAGCCTTATTCCTCCAGGCAGCCAAGAAAGAAGGGCTTGCCGTAGCTGATCAGGATGTGGAGGAACAACTCAAATCCATTAAAGCTGGAATGCCGCCCGAAGTCTACCAGGAGGCTTTAAAAGCCCAGAACCTGACAGAGGAAAAATTGAAGGAAAAAATCCGGATGGTGCTTTGGCAGGATGCCCTGTACAAGAAGATCACTGATCCTGTCGTTGTTGCTCCGCAGGAAGTAAAGGAGTACTTTGAGCAAAACCGGGACAGGTTAACCCAGATCAGAGTCAGGCATATCCTGTTTATGGCCCGGGAAGGATTAGCTACTGAGGAAGAAATAAAACAAGCCTTGGATAAAGCTAATAAAGCAATTCAAGAACTGAAAAAAGGCGCCGATTTTGCGGCAATGGCCAAAGAAAAATCTGAAGATCCGGGTTCGGCGGCTGCCGGCGGTTTGCTGGACCATTTTTTCACCAGGGATGATCCTAATTTTGTGCCGGAATTTGTGGCCGGGGCCTTTTTATTGGAGAAGGGTGCCTTCAGTCAGACACCGGTTAAGTCTTCCTTCGGCTATCACATTATTAAGGTTGAGGATAAGCGAGATTCCTTTGACGACCTGAAAGGCCAGGTTGAAGGAATGCTCCTTGCCAACAAAAAGAACCAGGTGTTCAGCGATTATTATGAGAAGTTAAAGTCGGAAGCCGTGATCGAAAAAAAATAGCCTGTCACGCCTCCATTCGATGGGGGCGTTTTTTTATTGCTCGAAAAAAATTGCGCCATGCATAGAGTTGGGCTGTCAGGGGATGCTATTAGTGGTACAAGAAGGCAAGAGGGGTTACATCAAGAATTTTAAGGCCCTATGGAAAAAAATGAATAAATGGCTGCCCGGAGTTATATACTAACATTGAGAGTCGGCCTGAAATGCCCTGAAAAGGAGGGAAAACCGAAGAGATGAAGGCAACAGGGATTGTACGGCGCATTGATGACCTGGGTCGGGTTGTAATCCCAAAAGAGATCCGGCGCACGTTGCGCATTCGCGAGGGAGATCCTCTCGAAATCTTCGTTGACCGCGAAGGAGAAGTAATACTAAAAAAATATTCACCTATTGGTGAACTTGGCGATTTTGCTAAAGAGTATGCAGATTCCTTGTACGAGGCTATCGGGCATATTGCCTGCATAGCCGATCGGGACACAATCATTGCTGTAGCCGGCGCCCCCAAAAAAGAATTTTTAAATAAACCTATCGGGCAAGCTGTAGAGCGAGTGATGGAGGAACGCAAATCGGTATTAATTAATAATCCTGGGGAGCACATATCCTGTAAAGATTGTCCCATTGATGTGGATGATGAGGAGCAGTGCAAGTTTACCGCTGAGGTAATTGCTCCGATCATTGCAGAAGGCGACCCGATTGGGGCGGTGATCCTCTGCTCCAAGGAGCCGGGAATAAAAATGGGTGAAATGGAACTAAAGCTGGCCGAAACCGCAGCCGGTTTTCTGGCAAAGCAATTAGAGCAGTGACAAAAAGTGGCGCAGAGGCGCCATTTTTGTTTAGGAAGATCTTTTTAAATCAGCTGCAATAATGCTGGACTACCACTGCCACTGCTGGTATAAGATAGAAGAGGAACCGAAGAAAGGGTGATGGCGGTGGTCAAGCAGCATTTCCTTCATGGAGCACTTATTCTTACAATAGCAGGCTTGATCAGCAAGATTCTCGGTCCCCTTTACAGGATTCCCCTGGCTCACCTCATCGGCGCTGAAGGAATAGGTCTTTACCAGATGGCCTATCCCATTTATACAGCCATGCTGGCATTGTCCACTGCCGGCATCCCGGTTGCAATTTCTATTTTGGTAGCTGAACACCAGGCCAAAGGAAATACGGAGCAGGCTTTCCGGGTTTTTCGCATTGCATTTTTCATGCTGCTAGTTACCGGGCTGTTGTTTTCCTTGCTGCTGTTTTTTGGTGCCTATCCTATTTCAATGCTGTTGAATGAGCCCAGAGCCTTTTACCCCCTGGTGGCATTATCTCCGGCCATCTTCTTTGCTGCGGTTATGTCGGCTTTCAGAGGGTATTTCCAGGGTCAGCAAATTATGACTCCTACCGGGGTCTCGCAGGTTATTGAACAACTGGTGCGAGTGCCAACAATATTGTTCGCAGCGCTCATCTTGCTGCCCTTTGGAGTTCAGTTTGGGGCCGCAGGCGGGACTTTTGGCGCTGTAGCAGGGAGTGCTGCCGGGCTTTTATTTTTGACCCTGTTGTTTTTGCGGGAGAGGTGGAAAAACCGGGGAGTAAGACGCGAAAAACCGGTGAAACTCTGGAATGCCCCGTCCACTCCGGCAGTTATGTGGCGGATAATTGTAATTGCGTTGCCCCTATCCCTGGGCGGACTGGTGATTCCGCTCCTGCAAACGATAGACGTCACCCTGGTGCCATTAAGGCTGCAGGCGGCTGGAATAACTCAGTTGAGGGCGACAGAGCTGTTCGGGCAATTAACCGGTATGGCTGGAACCTTGATCAATCTGCCTGCCATTATCACAGTTTCTTTATCTGTCAGTCTGGTCCCGGCAGTTGCCGAAGTTATGGCCAGGAGGGATATCGAGGGGCTTTGGCTGCGCCTGAACCAGGCCTTCCGGATGACAGTGATGCTGGTTTTGCCTGCTGCCGTAGGCCTTTTTATCTTAGCCGAGCCGATATGTATCTTGTTATTTAACTTGGCAGAGGTAGGAGTGCCCTTAAAAGTTCTGGCCCCGGGGGTGCTCTTTGTCGGCCTGTACCAGGTGACATCAGGGGTTTTGCAGGGAATGGGCTTAACTTACCTGCCTGTCCGCCACCTCCTGGTAGGAGCAGTGGTGAAAGCAGGTTTTACCTACCAGCTTACCGCTATTCCTTCCCTGGGCATCAAGGGTGCTGCCGCAGCCACTGTCCTGGCCTTTTTTGTTGCCTTCTTGCTCAACTACTTTTCCCTGCAGCGCCGGGTAGGATACCGGTTTCCCTGGCGCGATGTTCTGCTGAAACCCGGCGGGGCTGTATTAATTATGGCTTTGCTGGTAGAATATACCCATGGATGGATAAGCTTAAACATGGGGCAGTCAGTTGGGGCCCTGGCCGGGGTGGCTATGGGTATTTTAGTCTATCCCGTTTCCCTGTTCTTGCTAGGGGCTTTGCGTCGGGAAGACCTGCTCCTGCTGCCTGGTTTGGGGCATTTAGGCCGCAAGTTGATTATTCGTTTGAGGTGGATAAAATGAGTTTGAAAAGGCCATCCCTTGTTATTGTCGGACTGGGACCTGGGGATCCCGCCATGGTGCCGGAGCGAAACTGGCGGGCGATGCAAGATGCAGATTTGGTCCTCTTGCGCACCTGCCGGCATCCGTCAGTAATAGGGCTTGAACAAAGAGGCATCAGTTACGAGGCCCTGGATAGGTTTTATGAAGAGGGCAAGACCTTCGAAGAGGTTTACCATCTGATCTTGAACTATGTGATCAAAAAGACCAGGGAGGAAATTCCGTCCGGCCGGCAGGTGGTTTACGCCGTGCCAGGCCATCCCCAGGTGGCGGAGACAACTGTTAAATGGATATTGGAAAAAGCGCGGGTGGCAGGGATCTTTTTTGCCATCTGTCCTGCCATGAGCTGCCTAGAGGCGGTTTATACCGCCCTCGAACTCGACCCTGCCGGAGGTCTGGTCATACTTGATGCGATGGAACTGGAAGGGCAGCCATTGGCAACTAATCTAGGCTTGTTAGTCACCCAGGTCTATAGCCGCGCCATAGCCTCAGATGTGAAACTGACCTTAATGGACAGCTATCCTGATGAGCACCAGGTATTCCTGGTTAGAGGCGCTGGCATCCCAAACGGTGAAAAAGTGCAAGAACTGCCTCTTTTTGAGTTAGACAGAGTGGAATGGATTGACCACTTAACAACCCTTTACGTCCCCCCCCTTGATAAAGAGCTGTTTGCCATTCCAGGCAATTCTGGCTTTAACTGCCGGTTTCCGCTGGATCCCATGGTGGAGCTGATGGATATCCTGCGTGGTGAACACGGCTGCCCTTGGGACCGCCTGCAGACCCATGCCAGCCTGAAAAAATACCTCCTGGAAGAGGCCTATGAAGTGGCGGAAGCTATTGAAGCCGGCGAGATGCATAATTTATGTGAGGAACTGGGAGACTTATTACTGCAAGTGGTGTTTCATGCCAAATTGGCCTCAGAGAGCCGACAGTTTGATATAAATGACATAATCCGGGGAATTACCAGTAAAATGGTCCGCAGGCATCCGCATGTCTTCAGCGAGGCCAAGGCAGAAACCCCGGCCCAGGGTAAGGCAAACTGGGACAAGATCAAGGCAGCCGAAAAAGAGCAGGCAGGAATTAAGGCCCCAACCCGGTCTTTAATGGATGTCCCGTTGGCTATGCCGGCATTGATGCGGGCAGAGAAGGTCCAGCTTGCTGCTGCCAAGGTAGGTTTTGACTGGCCGGATTCAAGCGGGGCCTGGGACAAGGTGGCGGAAGAATTGCGGGAGGTACAGGAGGCGGTACAGGACGAAGACCAGCAAAAAATTAAAGCAGAAATAGGAGACCTGATTTTTGGCATTGTCAATGTCGCCAGGCTTTTGCGGATTAATGCCGAGGAAGCCCTGGATCAGGCAGTAAAAAAGTTTACCCGCCGGTTTCGTTATATGGAGGCTTTAGCCGGGCATGAGCGGCGGCAGTTGAGCGCAATGACCCTGGCCGAATTAGACTTATGGTGGGACAAAGCTAAAGAAAATGAATAATTTGCTGGAAATAATTATGTCAAATTTTGCGGGCAGGAAGGAAATTCAACTGGTCTAGCGAATAGCTTTAAAACGAATAATTTTCCACAGGGGGGATAGTAATTGAATAAAACTGAATTGGTTAGCAGTGTGGCGGAAAAAGCCGAAATTACAAAAAAAGAGGCGGAAAAAGTCGTAAGCGCGGTGTTTGCCAGTGTGGAAGAGGCCCTGGCAAAGGGTGAAAAGGTGCAGTTAGTAGGCTTTGGCACCTTTGAAGTTAAAGAAAGAGCAGCCCGGACTGGGCGCAACCCGAAAACCGGAGAAGAAATCGAGATCCCAGCAACCAGAGTTCCCTCATTTAAGCCGGGCAAATCCCTGAAAGAAAACGTCGGCAAATAATTCTGCTGTGCTGAAAATAAGCTTAAGTGGAAAAATCAGGTAAACAGCCTGATTTTTCGGTTTTAAACAGTTGAATAACGAGGCGGGGGATTATGAGCAGCCGCCTGAAAAACATATGGTTGTTATTTCAATCGGCCGCTTATATTGCTGCGAGGGGAGGCTTTAGAATGCGTCTGGATAAATGGCTCAAAATCTCCAGAATTATTAAACGGCGCACCTTGGCCAAGGAGGTTTGCGATGGGGGAAGGGTCACAGTCGCCGGCCGGGTAGCTAAAGCTGGGACGGAGGTAAAACCGGGAGATATATTGGAGATAGATTTTGGGGTCAAAAAGATGAAAGTAGAGGTTCTGGCAGTACCCGAAACTGTCAGGGCGGAAGCCGCCAGGGAACTATACCGGTTAATGGAAAATTAAAGAAAAAGCTTTTGCTCATAAACCCTTTTTCCACGGAAAAGAATAATAACATACCGTCATCGGGTAATTCCCAGTGACCTGCGATAACGGAAAAGGGGGAAAATGGCATGGCTATGCGAAAGAAAACCTGGTTGCTGATGTTGTTGTTGCTGATTTTTGTTATTTCATCCACCGGGTGTCCGCCTCCCGCCAGGCGCCCTGAGATGCGGCAGGAACCGACCATCAGCCTCTATCTCCATGAGACTGGAGCAGTAAAGAAGATTAAGCTGGAGGAATACCTGCAGGGAGTAGTTGCGGCGGAAATGGACCCCGCCTGGCACCCCAATGCCTTGGCGGCACAGGCAATCCTCGCCAGAACCTACACTTTGAATAAGATCCAGGCGGGCGGGGTAAAAAAGCGGGGGACAGATGCTTCCACCAATGTGGAAGAATTCCAGGCCTACGACCGGACCCGGATTAATGACCATGTGCGGGAAGCAGTCAACCGGACCAGGGGTAAAGTGGCCCTTTACAATGATAGGTATATAAACGCCTGGTTTTTTGCTGACGGGGGTGGGCGGACGGCGGCGTCTGCCGCGGAGGGGCTTGCTTTTAAGAAAGAACCGGCCCCTTACGTGAAAAGCGTGAAGGACCCTGGTTATGCAATCACACTGCCGGAAAACAAATCCTGGACAGCCAGGTTCCCCTTGGAAAAAGTCCGCCAGGCAGTCAAAGAGGTTGCCGGCAAGGATCCTGGGGCCGTCACCAGCGCTGCAATCGTATCTCGCGGTCCTTCCGGCCGGGCTACATCCATCAAAATTGGGAATGTCACCCTGAGTGCTCCAGCCCTGCGCCTGGCCTTGGGCAGTACGGAAATGCGCTCCACCCTGCTGGAAAGTTTTGCGGTGCAGGGGAATGCCCTGGTGATGAGCGGGAAAGGGTTCGGGCACGGGGTAGGCATGAGCCAGTGGGGAGCCCGGGCATTGGCCGAGCAGGGCAAATCCCCTGAAGAAATAGTTCAATACTTTTATCGTGGTGTCAGAATCGAAAAACGCTGGAACTAAAACGAGCCGCCCTGCCGCCTTTAGGCGGCTTTCTTTTTGTATGCATTTTTAACCATGGGTAAGGTTCGGCTCAACAGTGTGTGTGATGAAAAGTTGGAATATTGCACGTATAATTCTTGATATTCGCACTAATATCGTGTACACTACAATATGAGGTGATTATTGTGCTTAAAAATATAACCCTGAGCGCTGAAGAAAAATTGATTGAAGATGCCAGAAAAAAGGCGAAGTTAAATAATACGACTTTGAATGACTTGTTCCGACATTGGCTTGCTGGGTATTCAAGAGAAAAAAATCTGACAGACAAATTGGATGTATTCTTATCAAAAACAGAGTATGTTTCCAGTGGAAGGAGCTTTACAAGGGATGAACTTAACGAAAGATAGATATTTTATTGATACAAATATAATCATCTACATGTTTGATAAGGATCATCCTCGAAAAAGGGAAACAGCCATAAGTATTGTCAAAGAAGCTCTTGAATCGGGCAAAGGTGTGATCAGTTTTCAGGTTATTCAGGAATTTTGTAACGTTGCGCTTAAAAAATTCAAGGCACCTATGACTCCAGGTGATTGTAGTTCTTTTGTCACCAGGTATCTTTTTCCCTTGTGTTCCGTTTTTCCCGGCATTGAACTGTTCAGTTCGGCACTGGAGATCAGCGAAAGCACACAGTACAGTTTCTATGACTCGCTTATCCTGTCATCTTCTTTATTTTCAGGATGTGCTACAGTTTTTACTGAGGATATGCAGCACAATCAGATTGTTCGCAATATGAAAATAATAAATCCTTTTCAAGAGGGTTGAATGAAATCGCAATAGCGCACCTCAGCTTCCTGGCAGGATTTTAGTCTTGTTTTAGCGAAAAGGATGGCTGCACGGCATCTCCAACGCCGTCCGGTGTGATTTAGGCATCATCTGCCCTTTACAACCAGGCGCGTTGCAGGCAATATTTAGCAGGCCGGGGAGAATTTTTAGGGAGGTTGAAAATATGGTTGCAGATTTAAAGTTTGAGGAGATTAAGGTTGGCGATACGGCCAGTTTCAGCAAGACGGTGAGCGAGGCCGATGTCTACGCGTTTGCCGGCATCAGCGGTGACTTTAACCCGATTCATGTGGATGCGGAGTTTGCCCGCGGTACAAGGTTTGGGCAGCGGATAGCCCACGGCATTTTAACCGCCAGCCTTGTCTCCACAGTGATTGGCACGGCGTTGCCGGGAAAAAACACGATTTATCTTTCGCAAGACCTCCGCTTTGTAGCGCCCGTTTTTTTTGGCGACACACTGACAGCTATGGTTAAGGTGGCGGAAATTTTGCCGGCGAAGCGGATTCTTGTTTTAGAGACAACTGTTGTGAATCAGCATGGCAAACAGGTTCTGACGGGACAGGCCAAAGTTATGAAGCAGGACGGGTAAGTGCCGGATTTGTCATCAGGAATAGGAACACACCTGCCAGAAATCAGGACGCAGGATGCAGGAGGCAAGAGCCAGATGCTTAGGGTTTAAAAGCCGCTTATCCATCCTGCTTCCTGCCTCTTGCTTCCTGCCTCTTGAACGGGCCAGTAATGTCCCCAATCAATTAGCCGGACTTTAAGGAGCATAGGATGCGATGATTAAGCTTAAAAACTACATGGAGGCACAGTTTGGCGACCTGTTCCCTGACGGCACAGATAAGAACATGCTGATGCTGCGAGAAGACGAGCCGGATGATACTGTTTTGGAGCAGTTTTTGCATTCCGGGCAAAAGAGCTTGCCTGTGCTGGACAAAGAGGCGAAAATCATCGGTGTGATGGATAAGGTTTCCACGTTGCGTTATCTCCTGGAGAAATATAAATCAACTGTGGGAGTGCTGGAAACAATCCTCAACAACACCTATGACGGGATTATTCTGGTGGACAAAAAAGGAATTATCACAAAAATAAACAGGGCCTACCTGGATTTTCTCGGCATCAGTGAAGAGGATGCTTTGGGAAAGCATGTCACCGATGTTGTGGAGAACTCACGGATGCATATAGTAGTAGAAACAGGAAAGGCCGAAATCGGCCATGCCCAAAGAATTCGCGGCAAAGATACGGTTGTGATGCGCCTCCCGATCCTCAAAGACGGCGAGGTAGTTGGTGCCGTGGGCAAGGTGATGTTCCGGGATGTGCGTGAACTGAAAACGCTGGCGGAAAACCTTAATCTGATTGAAAGTGAACTGAAGTACTACAAGACAGAACTGCACCGCTTAAAAGGCGCGAAGTATTCGTTTGAAAACATTATCGGCAACAGTGAAAAAATTTCCATGGCTAAACAATTGGCAAAGCAAGCAGCGGCTTCCGATTCTACGGTGCTGATTTACGGGGAAAGCGGTACAGGGAAAGAAATCTTTGCCCATGCCATCCATAATTATAGTTGCCGTCGCTTTGGTCCTTTTGTCCGTGTAAACTGTGGCGCTATCCCCGGGACACTATTTGAGTCAGAACTGTTTGGTTACGAGAGGGGGAGCCTTCACCGGCGCCCAAAAAGGCGGCAAACCCGGCAAATTTGAACTGGCCAGCAGCGGGACTATTTTTTTGGATGAAATTGGCGAAATGCCCCTGGACATGCAGGTTAAGCTCTTGCGGGTGCTGCAGGAGAAGGAAATCGAACGTGTGGGCGGCACAAAATTGCTTCCGCTCAATACGCGGGTAATTGCAGCCTCCAACAAACCGCTGGAGGAGTTGGTGAAAGAGAAAAAGTTTCGGGAAGACCTGTTTTACCGGCTGAATATATTTCGGATTGAATTGCCGCCACTAAGAGACATCCCTAAAGATATCCCCATGATAGCCAGGCACCTGGTTGCCGAACTGAACGAGTCCTTGGGCACTGCTGTGAAGGGGATTAATGATGAAGCGATCCGGATTTTCCAAAAATACACCTGGCCTGGCAACATACGGGAATTGCGTAACGTGTTGGAGCGGACCTTAATTATTAATCGGCACGGTGAAATCCAAAAAAGCCAACTTCCCCTCTATTTGGTGCAAAATAAATTGCACCTGCTGGATGATTTGTTGCAGCTGAAAGAAGATCTACCTGGGAAATTAGAGTTGCTCTTGCAAGAAGCGGAAAAGGAGATAATCCTTAAAACGCTGGCCATGACAAACAACAATAAGCGGCAGGCGGCTCATCTTCTGGGCATTCACCGCTCTGCCCTTTATCAAAAACTGAAAAAACACCAACTGGAAGCTAGGTGTCTATAGATTTGTACATGTCTATTGTTATGCACATAGGCGCTCCTCCCTTGTATATAAATAGCAGACAGCATATTCAGGCTGCAGATGTCTAAAATGCTAGACAAAAGTTGTCCGGAGCAATTCATAACAATTAACAAAAAAGCCCGAAATTTCGGGCTTTTTTCTTGGTAACAATCCTGGCAACAATCTTGCAATATGTATCAGAAGAGAGGCGCAGCCAGACAAATAAGGAAAGAAGGCATGAAAATGCAGGTTATCACAGCCAAAGACGCAGCAGGGTTGCTCCAAAATGGTGATACGGTAGCGATTGACGGATTTGTTGGCTTTGGCCACCCTGAAGAAATAACCCTTGCCATAGAAGAGCGTTTTAAAAGCGAAAACAGGCCGCAGGCCCTGACGATTGTTTACGCCGCCGGCCAGGGGGACGGCAAAGAGCGGGGGATGAACCATTTGGCCTACGACGGGCTAGTAAAACGGGTTATCGGCGGTCACTGGAACCTGGCGCCTAAGCTGGGCCGGATGGTGGTAGAAAATAAAGTGGAGGGATACAACTTTCCTCAGGGTGTAATTACTCACCTTTTCAGGGATATCGCCGCCGGCAAGCCCGGAACCATCACTCATGTCGGCCTGAGGTCATTTGTGGACCCCCGTCTTCAGGGAGGCAAATTAAATGAAATCACCACAGAAGACCTGGTGGAACTGATTGAACTGGCCGGCCGCGAATGGCTGTTCTACCGTGGGTTTCCAATTAATGTGGCTCTCTTGCGCGGGACAACCGCCGATATGAACGGCAATATTTCCCTGGAGAAAGAAGCGCTGACGCTGGAAGTCCTCTCTGTGGCCCAGGCGGCAAAAAACTGCGGCGGCAAAGTCATTGTTCAGGTAGAGCGGGTTGTGGAAGCAAATACACTTAACCCCAAGCTGGTAAAAATCCCTGGTATTCTTGTAGATGCCGTGGTGGTGTCACGTCCGGAAAATCACATGCAGTCTTTTGCTTGCCAGTATGAACCGTCTTTCAGCGGAGAAATAAGAATTCCATTGGCAGCACTTCCGCCAATGCCCCTTGATATCCGCAAGGTTATTGCCCGGCGGGCGGTGATGGAATTAGGGCACGGCATGGTTGTTAACCTGGGAATTGGCTTGCCCGAAGGCGTCTCTTCAGTGGCAGCGGAAGAAGGATTAAGTTCGTTTATGAAACTTACGCTGGAGTCCGGGCCGATTGGCGGCATGCCCGCCGGCGGGCTTGCCTTCGGCGCGGCATACAACCCGGAATGCATTATTGACCAGCCCAACCAGTTTGATTTTTACGATGGCGGCGGTATTGACCTGGCTTTTCTCGGTTGCGCTCAGGTGGATGCATTCGGCAACGTGAATGTGAGTAAATTCGGGGCCAGGATTGCAGGTGCCGGCGGTTTTATTAACATCAGTCAAAACGCCAAGAAGGTGGCTTACCTTGGTACTTTCACCACAGATGGCCTGAAAGTTGCCATAGATGAAAACGGAATCCGTATTGTAGAGGAAGGGCGGCAAAAGAAGTTTGTCCATGCGGTAAACCAGGTTACCTTCAGTGGCGATTACGCGCGGGAGAGAGGGCAAAAAGTTCTCTATATCACCGAAAGGGCTGTGTTTGAACTGCGTCCGCAAGGCCTGACACTGGTAGAGATTGCGCCGGGTGCGGATTTGGAGCGCGATATTATGGCGCAGATGGAGTTTTGTCCGCTGTTGGCTGAAAATATAGGCACCATGGAAGTGAAAATCTTTGGCCGGAAAAAAATGTTTTAGATATGCAGGCTCCAAGTTTCAGCAGGGATAGGCAAGCTCCTGCTGCAACAAAGACGTAAAAAAATATTTTGAAAAATCAAAATATAAGAGGAATTTAATATAATGTGTCAAATGGTTATAGGTATGATGGTCAGGCCATAAGGCCGAGGAAATGTTTTTGGTTGGGGGGTGATAGGAAAAGCGCAAGCGGCACTGGTTCGAATGTTTAAAAAAAGTACACAAGGAGGAAAGATTGTGAGAAAGACCGTATTAATTGCCATGGTGATGCTGCTTCTGATGTTAGTAGTCACAGCTGGTTGTGGCGGTGCCAAAACAGCGGCTCCTGCTCCCGGCGGAGAACAACAAGCTCAAAAGACTTACAAGCTGCAACTCGCGACTACCTGGCCCAGCGCCATCATGATTCACCAGATGCCTGTCAAGTGGGCCGAAGAAATCAAGGCGGCCAGCGGGGGCCGTTTGCAAATTGAAGTTCACCCTGCCGGCGCCGTAGTTCCCGCTCCCGAAGTTCTCGATGCCACCAACGCTAAAACTATTGATGCATACCACACCTTCTCTGGCTACTGGATCGGGAAAATACCAGCCTCCCCATTCTTCTCATCGGTACCGATGACAATGGAGCCCTTTATGCATTTGGTCTGGGTGTACGAAGGCGGCGGCCTTGAATTGTGGCAGCGCCTGTACGATGAAGCCGGCTACAATGTTAAGATTATTCCCCTTGGCATCCAACATCCTGAAACACTGGCTTGGTCCAACAAGCCTTTATCAAAAATTGCAGACTGGCAGGGACTGAAATACAGGACTGTTGGCTGGTGGGCGGAAATTTTGAGGGGTAGCGGTGTTGCCGTAACTTCCTTGCCGGCTGCCGAGTTGTATCCTGCTCTTGAGCGTGGCCTTCTTGACGCCCTTGAATTCAGCAGCCCTTACAACGATAAAGTGCTGGCCTTTTACCAGGTTGCCAAGTATCTCACCGGTCCCGGCATGCACCAGCCTAGCGTTCTTTTCTATGTAGGCATCAATAAAGATTCCTGGAACGCCCTCCCCGCAGACCTGCAGGCTCTGATGGAAACGTCGGCCCGGTCCACCACATTGTGGAGCTGGGCGAAAGACTTTAAGGAAAGTATGGCTGCCATCGACTATTTCAAAGGAAAAGGCATCCAGGTTGTTAAAGTTGACGAGTCTGTCCAAAAAAAGCTGAAAGAAGATACGTACGCAATGTTGGAGAAGAGGGCTGCTGAACGAGGCGGCATCTTTGCGGACATCTGGAATTCGGTTAAGGACTTCCGGGCCAGATTTATCCAGTACGAGGAGTTAATGATGCCTGTACGCGTTAAGTAAGACTTCGGATTAGAACCGCAAAGCCCTGCCATCCGCTTGTGCTTACGGGTCAGGGCTTTGCTTTCTCCCCGAGGCAAATATTAGTGAAAGGAGTTGTTCGGTTGCGAATTGCGAAGGTTTTTTTCAATGCAGTTGACAAAGTGAATGAATTTTTCGCCAAGCTGTTTGCCTGGGCGTTGTTTCTTTTGGTTCTTACCATGACCTACGAGGTTGTTTCCCGCTACGGTTTTGGCCGCCCGACTCTCTGGAGCTATGATGTCAGCTATTTTCTGTCCAGCTTGATGGTTATGATGGGGATGGCCTATACCCTCCGCATTAAGGGACACGTCCGCATCGATATTTTTTATAACAAATTTTCTGCCAGGTTGAAAGCGTTGACTGATGTGATTTTTACCCTGATCTTTTTTTTCCCGCTGTTATACCTGATGATAGCAGCCATGATCCCCCATGTCATGTTTTCCTGGGCGCAGGAAGAAAGGAGCTGGGTCGGCACCTGGCTGCCCATTATTTATCCTTATAAGACATGGGTTACGGTGGGCGCTGTCCTGCTTTTTGTCCAGGGGACTGTTGAATTTCTCCGCGACTTATACGTTGTAATTACCGGGGGGGATCGTCCATGAGCGCCGAAATGATCGCCTTTTTGATGGTGGGTTTGCTGATTACCTTTATAATTATGGGTTACCCGATCGCCTTCGTGCTCGGGGGGCTCGCGACCATCTTCGGGCTTATTTTTATCGGTCCGCAGATAGGAAGCATGTTTATGTTGCGCGTTTTTGGCATTGCCTCCGACTATATCCTCATCGCTATTCCCCTATTTGTCTTCATGGGAGTTGTGATTGAAAAGTCGGGCCTGGCTACGCGCCTCTATGAAGCAATGCATGTGATATTGGGTGGGCTGCGCGGCGGGTTGGCTCTGGCAACAGTAATTGCCTGCACAATTTTTGCCGCTGCCACTGGCGTGATCGGTGCCTCCGTGGTAACCATGGGCCTTTTGGCCCTGCCGGCAATGCTGAAATATAAGTATGACAAGTCACTGGCAACCGGTTCCATCTGTGCCGCCGGCACACTTGGCATCCTGATTCCGCCCTCGGTTTTAATTCTGATCTACGCGCCGCTGGCTGGGCTCTCCGTGGGCGAGATGTACATGGCTGCATTTATCCCTGGTATCCTGTTGTCCGTGCTTTATCTGATCTATATTGCTGTCCGGTGCTTTCTCAGGCCGCAAGATGGCCCGGCCATGCCTGCAAAAGAGCTGGCGGGATACACTCTTGGCAGAAAACTGACCATGCTAGCTACCTCCGTATTACCGGTCACTGTTCTGATCCTGGCGGTGTTGGGCTCCATTTTCTTTGGTCTGGCCGCTCCCACAGAAGCAGCCGGTATCGGCGCTTTTGCCTCGCTGCTTTTGGCTTTGGCGTATAAGTCGCTAAACCGGGAAAACCTGAAAACCATTGTCTACAGCACGATGACCATTACCTGTATGATTTACCTGGTAATGATGGGGGCCAGTTTTTTTAGTACAGTTTTTCTCCGCCTCGGCGGCGGCGGTGTAGTTACCAATCTGGTGCTCGGCTTGCCGCTTCCGGACTGGGGAATCGTTTTGGCCATGTTCATTATCGTCTTTATCATGGGTGCTTTTATTGACTGGATCGGGGTCTTGATGATTGCCGTGCCTCTGTTTACGCCGATTGCGGCTGGCCTTGGACTTAATCCCCTCTGGTTTGGAATGATGCTGGTTGTGGTCATGCAAACTTCTTTCTTGACGCCGCCCTTTGCCTACGCTATTTTTTACCTGAAAGGGATTGCCCCTCCGGAAGTGGAAACCATGCATATTTACCGTGGGATCATACCGTTTATTATGCTGCAGCTATTAGGCATTGCCCTTTGTGCCATCTTCCCGCAGCTGATTTTATGGCTGCCCAGCCTGATGGAACGATAGTCCTCTTTTTTAGCTCACCAGGCCGGCAAGCAACATACCGACTAGGAAAAAGAGGGATCACATGGATCAAGAGCAGCTTTATGTACGGTTTAAGGAAAAGGCCGAGTTGCTGTCGGCTGAAGTGTACCGGATGACCTCATTTGCCCAGGCCTTTGGTTTGCTGGCAGGGCTGTATCACCAGTTTGGCCTTTGTTATGGAGGTCCACTGAAAACAGCTGTTGTTTGCCCTCCGTGGCTGGAGCGGGATCAACTTGCCGCGGCGGTTACAGCCGGAGGGGGAGAAATCCTGGCCAATATCTCCGGGGAAGGCGAAAAGGCCTTGATCGGGATTGCCGGAGCAGATTGGGCCATTGCCGAAACCGGCACCTTGGTCCAGGACGCTACCGATGTTTGTCTCCGGATGGTAATAAGCTTGCCATTAATAAGCATTATCTTTGCAAGCACTGCTTCCCTTGTGCCGGATCTGAATTCGGCTCTGAACCGGTATGCGGGCGCCATGCCCGGGTACCTGACCTTTATTACCGGCCCCAGCCGTACTGCGGACATTGAACGGGTCTTGACCATAGGTGTGCATGGTCCTGAACGGTTGATCGCGATCTTCGTAGACAGGGAAGAAGGGGGCGGAGGATGAGCACGGGTATTTTTAAAGAGGAGATTCAAAAAGCTCTAGACAACCGCAACCTGGCCAATGCCCTGGGCAATTTTGCCGATGCCTACTCCTTAACCCGCGCCAAGGCGTTTGAAAACATAAATTTCGAAGCTTTGCGGGAGGAGATAGCCTCCGCCAAGGCGGGGGCAGCAAAGCGCATGGAGGAACTGGCCCAAGAGTTTGCCAGGGAAGCCGGCAAGCGCGGGGCCATAGTACAGATAGCCAAGTCCGGCGAAGAGGTAAAAAAGTACATTGCCGGCCTTGCTCTGGCCCGGGGAGTTAAGCTGATAGTAAAGTCCAAGTCCATGGCCTCAGAAGAGATTCATTTGAACAGCTATTTGGCCGCGCAAGGGTTTAGGGTGCGGGAAACTGATCTGGGTGAATGGATTATTCAACTGGCGGGCCAGCGTCCTTCCCACATGGTTTTGCCCGCCATCCATTTAACAAAAGAGGAAGTAGCCGATATTTTCAGTAAAGAGGTAAATAAGAGGCTTCAAAGCGATATCCCCCGGTTGGTCAAACTGGCCCGGCAAGAACTGCGCCCTTCTTTTTTGGCAGCAGACATGGGCATAACCGGGGCTAACATAGCAGTGGCCGAAACCGGCACTCTGGTGATGCTCACCAATGAAGGCAATGAGTGCCTGGTCACTACCATGCCTCCCATTCACGTTGCCTTGGTGGGGATGGAAAAGCTGGTGGCCAAGCTGGCTGATGTAACACCTATTATTAAAGCCCTGCCCAAAAGCGCCACAGCTCAGCCGATTACCAGTTATGTGTCCATGATTACAGGGGCGGTGCCTGCAATAACTGCACAGGGGGTAAGGCCGAAAGAGCTGCATATTATCCTCATGGATAATAACCGTACAAAGATGCGGGATGACCCCATGTTTAAACAGGCCCTGCAATGTATCCGCTGCGCCTCCTGTTTAAATGTGTGCCCGGTTTACCGGATTGTTGGCGGCCATGTCTTTGGCCATGTCTATGCCGGAGGTATCGGCACAATTCTAACGGCCTTTTTCAACGAGATGAAGCACTCGGAAGATATCCAGGGGCTTTGTGTCCAGTGTTGCCGCTGCAAGGAGATCTGTCCCGGCAAAATAGATATTCCAGGGCTGATCCTGGAGCTGCGGACTCGCTTAACCAAGGAAAAGGGGCTTCCTTTTACCCAACGGATTATATTTGAAAGCGTCTTGGCAGACCGCCGCCGCTTCCACGGCCTCCTGCGGGCTGCGGCCAAGGCCCAGCGCCCGTTCAGCAAGGGAGGGAGCATGATCCGGCATCTACCCCTCTTTTTCTCCGGCCTGGCTGGTTTTCGGAGCTTGCCGGCGATTGCCGATCTGCCTCTCAGGGACCGTTTGGCTGGTGTTCAGAAAATAGCTTCTAACCGGGTGACGGCTGTCTTATTTGGCGGCTGTCTGATCGATTTTGCCTACCCCGAGATAGGCGAGGCAGTTGCCAAAGTGTTGCATGCCAGAGGGGTAGACGTGGTGTTTCCGCCTGGGCAAACTTGTTGTGGAGCCCCAGCCCGTTACAGCGGCGTAACCGGAGTAGCCGCCAGATTGGCCAGGGAAAACATTAAGGCTTTGCTGGACAGTCAGGCGGAGGTAGTCATTTCAGCCTGTCCCACCTGTACTGTGGCGCTGAAGGAACATTTTCTCCAGGTACTGGCCGGTGATACATTCTGGTTGGCAAAAGCCAAAGAAGTAGCTGCCAAAGTGAAAGATTTTTCCCAGTATGTCTATGAGCTAGGACTGGGAATAGAAGAAAAGAAGCCAGGGTTGAAAACTCCATTAAAAGTAGCTTATCACGATTCCTGCCACTTGAAACGCAGTCTGGGAATATTCCGGGAGCCGCGAGAACTGTTAGTTTCCACAGGCATGGAACTGGTGGAAATGGCCAATGCGGACCACTGCTGCGGAATGGGAGGGTCTTATGCTTTCAAGTTTCCGGATCTGTCTTTACGCATTTTGCAGCGTAAGCTAAAAAGCATAGCAGAAAGTGGGGCTGAAGTGATAGCCACGGATTGCCCCGGCTGCTTGATGCAAATCCGGGGCGGTCTTGATCAGCGACAGAGCTTGATCAGGTCCAAGCACACGGCTGAACTCCTGGCAGACCATCAAAAATAGAGAAAAACCCTGCCCAAGCCCCGGAAAAACATCCGGGGCTTGGCTATAAAAACCCCCTGTCGACGAAAAAATGGCATAGGCGAAAAAATGTCAGTGAAAAAGCTCCCCGTATTATATATAATAGATCAAGTAAAAGTTTTTGCCGGTAAGGTGAGCTTAGCTGAGTGGATAGCTTAAGAGAGGACGGCTGAGGTGGATTTAAGACCGATTAAAACAAAAAAAATCTACGAAGAAATAGTCGCCCAAATTAAAAGCCTCATTAACCAGGGCGGCCTAAACCCCGGTGACCGGCTGCTTCCCGAGAGAGAATTGGCCGACAAGCTAGGAGTAGCAAGGTCCTCGGTCCGGGAAGCCTTGCGGGCATTGGAACTGATGGGATTGGTCGAGATCCGGTCGGGTGAAGGGGCCTTCGTGCGGGAAGCATCTCCCGATGCGGTGATCCAACCACTGGCTGCCATGCTGGCCCTTGAGCGGGGAACTTTCCATCAGATCTATGAAGTCAGGCGAATCATGGAGTGTGCTGCGGCTTATCTGGCTGCTGAAAGGGCTACCCTGGATGAGATAGAACAAATGCGGGAAGCCCTGGTGCAAATGGAGCAGGATCTGAATAATAACCGGCTGGGGGAAGTAGCTGACAACCAGTTCCATCTAGCTGTGGCGGCAGCTACCCATAATCCCTTTTTGCTGTCCTTAAGGCATACTATTGCCGATGCTATTCACCAGGTAGTCCAGTCGGCAAGAAAAAAACTGTATGAGACACCCGGTAACGCAAAAAAGCTCTTGGATCAGCACAGGGCAATTTACGAGGCGATCAAAGAGGGCAGGACTGATGATGCGGAAAGGTCGATGTATCAACACCTTATTTTTTCTGAGGGTGAACTGGCTAAACAAATTCCGGCCCGTTTGCGAAGCAAATAATCCACCTATTTTGAGCAGGAGGTAGCACATGATCAAAACATTGATAATTTTACTTTTTCTTTGCCTGACCATAATCGTTGGTGCCGTTTACTTTATCATCTGGCCGCTGGCCTTGCAATACCTGAATGCTGTGAGCACTGTATTGCAGCCGGCACTTGAGAGTGTTTCGGGGGCTTTGCCGGCTGTGCCAGTAGAGGGAATTGAGGGGATTGGCGGACTGATAGCTCTGTTACCAGTCCTGCAAACCTTAGGCATTGAAACGCTGGGGCAAATCAATGAGCTGGCTGCAGGCGGGGTTACTGCCGAAGAAGTGCAGCAAGCCCTGGTTATCTTACGCGATAAACTTTCCGTCGAGGAACTCACACATTTGCGATCCTTGCTGTTTCAGCAATAGTGGTGAAATTGCAGGGTATTTAGTCGACTAGTTAAAATCGCCTGCAAGGGTCTAGTTTGGTCCGCTATGGCGCAGGCCTCAATAGGAATTAAATCTAATGCCGCCCAAAAGGCGGCTTTTTAATGCGCAATTGCATCGAGAATCAACTTCTGCATTAACAGCAAGGGATAAATAATCGTAATTATCCGAGAATTCAGATGTTTTCGGCTGGCATGGAACTTGCAAAGAGCAAAATCATCTGCCTCAGACAAGTATTGCCAGATTGTCTCGTGATCTATCAAGTAACGGGAGGGGGGATCTGTCTTAGATTGGGTAACTATGCAAAATTTTGTTTCAGGGGGAGGGGTAAGGATGGCAATCCATAGAAAAAAACATGGGCTGATAATTTTGCTTGTGGTGGTCTTAATGCTTTCTACGGTAATGGCGGGGTGCGGGGCTAAAACTGGGAAAGAAGCGCCCAAGCCAGAGGAGAAAAAGGTGGAGCGAAAATGGGTATCTATTGCCACTGCTTCAACGGTGGGTGCGTGGTATGTGGTAGGCGGTGGGATAGCCGCGGTAATAACAAAACATGTGCCGCACATCCAGGCAAATGTGGAAACAAGTGGGGCGACCTTGGAAAACCTGCGCAATTTGCAGGATAAAAAGGTGGATATGGCTTTTGCGCAGCCTGATATTGTTCATAGGGCATATACCGGCACAGGTTTGTACGAGGGGAAAAAATTCGATACCATACGGGCGCTGACGTCTACCAACCGATCTGTGGCCCACTTTATCGCCCCCAAAGATAGCCCAATAAAGAGCCTGAAAGATGTCAAGGGACGCAGGATAGGTGTTGGCGCTCCAGGCAGCGGCACGGAAGTTTATGCGAAAAATGTGCTTTCAAAATATGGCTTTACCTATGATCATGTCGAGGAACAGTTCCTGTCAGTGCCGGAACAGGTAACCGCGATGGGGGACGGCAATCTTGATCTGTCCATATCCCTGATGCCTGTGCCTACTGGTGTCTTTATGGAATTTGCTCTGACTAAAGGGATGAGGCTAATTCCAATGGACAAAGAGGTTGTCGATCAGCTGGTTAAAGAACTCCCCGGCTGGTTGGCCGATACTATCAAGGCAGGCACCTATTCGGGCCAGCAGCAGGACATTTCTACCATGAGTTGGCGCGGGATTATTATAACCAGGGCGGACATGACGGAAGAGGATGCCTACCAGATTACCAGAGCTATTTGGGAAAAAAGAGATGAGTGGAAGGATGCTCACGCTGTGACTGCAGATATGACTTTAAACACTGCGCTTGATGGAATACCCGTGCCCTTGCACCCTGGGGCAGTAAGGTATTACCGGGAAAAAGGGATGACGATCCCCGCTGAACTGCTTCCGCCGGAGCTGAGGAGGTAGTGAGCCGGGATGGGCTTGTTCGAAAGGAATTTCGGTTGTTGGCAAAACTAGGACTGATCACGGCTTTGATCGGGATCATCGGATATTATCTCTGGCTAATCCCTGCGATAGTTCTGGTTGAGAGGGAGTCGGGGAAGGTTGTCTACCGGCAGGACACACGAGTTGGGCGGGAATTTACGCTTCGTTTCCTCCATTCTTATGATCAGGGATGGGTTGAGGAGACTTATCAAGTTAAGGATCACCGGAGGTTTGTTTTATCCGCCCATCGTTTTCAGGTAGTTAGCTATGATGCCAGAGACCAGACATATCCGGGTGATTTTAGCCTCGATCAGGAGGGTTTTGTCCGGATAACTAATATCGCCAGGTACCAGGAAGTTATATTTTCCAACCTTCTGGTCAGGGTAGCCTCCATCGTTCCGCAGTACCTGGAGACGGAAGGGTCCAGCATAGCCTTGGGGGAACTGGTACCGGGAGGATACCTGCTTGTGCTAAAAATTGTGCCGATTCCCCGGATTTTAAAGATCTACGATCTGCGGCCATAGCAGAAGAAACGCGAAATTAATAGCCTCATGGGAGGTGATCTTCTGGGGACTAAATTGTTTGCCGGCATAGGTTTAGCGAGTGTTATTGCTTGGGCAATGGGGCTATTCCACATTTATACCGCTGGATTTGGTTTGTTGACAGCCATGCTGCAAAGAGGTGTGCATCTGACCTTTGCCCTGGTCCTGATATTCATGCTCTATCCCTTTAAACCAAATTGGCGGTGGGGAAGGGTTTTGGATGCGTTGTTTGTGGGCTTGGCCCTGCTGGTGGGTTTTTACATGGCAATCTATGCTTCCCCCGCAAAGCTAACTGAGAGAGCATTGGTAGGGCTAAGCCCTTTGGATCTGGCCATCGGCGCCCTCTTAGTGCTGTTGCTGTTAGAGGCAACCAGGCGGGTTTGTGGTAACGGACTGGTCATCCTGGCCCTTGTATTTATCTGCTATGCCTATTTTGGCCGCGACCTGCCTTCATTGCTGGCTCACCGGGGTTATGGGCCTGTCCAAATTATCGAACAAGTGGCATTTACTACCGAAGGGATCTATGGTATTCCCTTGGGGGTATCGGCAACCTTCATCATTTTATTTATTTTATTCGGAGCCTTTCTGGAGAAATCTGGCGCAGGGGAGTTTTTTGTCAACATGGCTTATGCCATAGCCGGCAAGAGCAGGAGCGGGCCAGCCATGACTGCCGTATTATCCAGTTCCTTGATGGGAACCATCTCCGGTTCTGCGGCCGCCAATGTAGTTACAACCGGCACTTTTACCATTCCGCTGATGAAACGGGTGGGATACCATCCAACGGTGGCCGGGGCTATTGAGGCCGTAGCCTCCACCGGGGGCCAGATTTTGCCGCCGGTGATGGGTGCCGCTGCTTTTATCATGGCGGAAATACTGGGGATTGCCTATGGGCAGGTGGTCATTGCCGCCATCCTGCCGGCCGTGCTCTATTTTGTTTCTGTGGGCTTAATGGTGCACCTGGAAGCGGTGAAGGCGGGCATGAAGGGCATGCCTAAAGAACAGCTGCCCGTGCTGTGGGTAGTGCTTAAGCAGGGCTTTTTTTACCTGATCCCACTAATTACCATTATCTACACCCTGGTAGTCCTCTTTTATTCGCCTACCAGGGCAGCTCTCTTGGCTATTATAGTTACAGTAGTGGTCAGTTATTTCAGCCGGCAAAGCAGGATGACCTTGCGGCGCATCCTGGATGCCCTGGAGTCCGGAGCCAAGGCCAGTTTGGTGGTGGTTGCGGCTTGTGCGACAGCTGGCATCATCATCGGGATCGTCACCATGACCGGTTTGGGCTTGCGTTTTTCCAGTTTGATTGTAACCGCATCCGGGGGGCACTTGTTGTTGGCTCTCCTGTTGACTGCAGTAGCTTGTTTGGTTTTGGGGATGGGTTTGCCGACCTCAGCCGCCTACATCATCACTGCCACCTTAGGAGCGCCGGTGCTGGTCCAGCTGGGGCTGACACCAATTGCTGCCCATCTGTTTGTGTTGTACTACGCCTGCATTTCAGCCATTACCCCTCCTGTTGCCATAGCGGCCTATGCCGCATCTGGGCTGGCCCAGTCGCCCCCAATCCAGACAGGCTTTTATGCCACCAAGTTCGGCATAATTGCTTTCGTGGTGCCCTTTATGTTTGCCTACGGGCCAGAGTTGTTGTTGATCGGGGAGCCGCTGGCGGTGATCAGAGCCATCGTTACGGCCCTATTGGGGGTCTGGCTGCTGGTTGGAGGGGTGCAGGGGTATGTTTTCCGGCGGATTAACGTGTTGCAAAGGGTAGTGTTGCTGGGAGGAGCCCTTTTCTTAATTGAGACAGGCGAATTTACCGATTTAATAGGCCTGTTGCTTGGCCTGCTGGTGGTGGTCCCCCAGTTGTTCCCCAACAAGAGCAGGAGCTCAGGCATCCCGCAATACTGATCCCGGTATGTTGCGGGACCGTACTTTTTTCGAAGTACCTGGTCCGGACGGTTCAACGACAAAGGAGGGAGCTAATGCCAAGGGGAGTACGGGAATTGCAGGCGGAAGTGCTGGATCGGAACCTGTGCGCCGGGTGCGGGATGTGTGTGGGTATGTGTCCGTACCTTAAAACCATTGAGGAGAAGGTGGCGGTAATCCACCCCTGCGGGTTGGAAGAAGGAAATTGCTACCTGGTCTGTCCCCGTGGCCTGATCGATTTAGACCAGCTTGACTGCCAGGTCTTTGGCGAGAAGCGGCGAGACCCGGCCCTAGGCCATCATCTGGCTTTGTCTTTTTCCCGGGCGGTGGACAGGGAGATCGCCAGTAAAAGCCAGTATGGCGGAACAGTGAGTGCCTTAAATATTTTTGCCTTGGAGCAGGGGTATGTGGATGCAGTTGTTTGCGCGCAGGGAAAGGGGGCCGGCTTCCCTGTCCCCATGGTTGCCCGTTCCAGGGAAGAAGTGCTGGCCTGCGGCAGGTCAAAATACTCGGCCTGCCCCACATTAATGAACTTTCACCAAGCAGTGAGAGAGGGCAGCCGGCGAACGGGAGTAGTTGGCCGGCCGTGCCAGGTTATCGCTGTCCGCAAATTACAAGGCCTAACTGCTGGAAACCAGGCGCCACACCTGCCTCAGGGCAATCCATCCCTGGTCATCGGTCTTTTTTGCTTTTGGGCCTTGTCACCTCAGTTCTACCCCTGGCTTGCCGGCCAGGTTGATCCTGAGCAGGTAACCGGGATGGATATCCCCCAGGAAGGATTGGAGATTGAGACTGCAAGCGGAATAGTCCGCTGGCCGGTAGACCAGGTGCGGCCCTTAATCAGGCCGGCATGTCTGCAGTGCTTTGACTGTACCGCTGAGTTTGCCGATATTTCCGTGGGCTCAACAGAATGGGACCTTGACTGGAATACCCTGGTAGTGCGCACCCAGCAGGGAGCTAAACTGGTAGAAGAGGCTAAGCGGGCCGGAGTGCTGGAGGTTAAGCCATACCCATCGGAGCGTGAGCCACTCTTGCGCCGGGCGGCCCTGAACAAAAAACTGCGGGTGCTGCAGGGCATGGAAAAAGGAGAAATCACATATCTTTCGATGTCGGATTCCTATCAAAAGCAAGTCAGATCTCTGGGGGTGCAGGTAGAATGAGAGAGACGGCAGTGGGTTTAAGGGAATCCGGGCGCTCTGTGGTGCTGACAGGAAATGAGGCGGCGGCCAGAGGTGCCATCGAGGCCGGAGTCCGGTTTGCTGCTTCCTACCCGGGGTCGCCCACGGCAGAAGTGATCGAGGTATTGGCAAAGGTAGCCGGGGAATTTGGGCTGTACGCCGAATGGTCCATCAATGAAAAGGTGGCTACCGAGGCAGCGGCGGCGGCTTCCTTTGCCGGGCTGCGCTCTATCAGTGTGATGAAGCCTGACGGCATGAACGTAGCGCTGGATTTTCTCACCAGCGTCTCTCTTTCCGGCTGCAAGGGAGGAATGGTGATCCTGCTCGGGGATGACCCTGCTGCTCATTCTAGCATCAAGGAAGAGGATTCCCGGTATCTGGCCAGGGTTTCGCACCTGCCGGTGATGGAGCCAGCCAGCCCCCAGGAGGCCAAGGAGATGGTGAAAACAGCCTTTCAATTGTCGGAAGAATTAAGATTGCCAATTATCGTGAGGAATGTAACGCGGGTTTGCCACGCCAGTGGTAATGTGATTCTCGGCGATCTTCCCGGCCCAGGGCCGGTTGCCCGCATTGGGAGGACGGAGAAATTTCTGACCACGCCCCAGGCCCATCCTGAATTAGAAAGGAAGCTGGCACGGGCGGCCGCCTGGGCGGAAAAGAGCCCCTATAACCACTATGAAGGGCCTTTGGAGGCGGAAATAGTGGTGATCACGGCAGGGCCGGGCTATTTTTACACTAAAGAGGCACTAGAGATGCTTGGCCTTTCGGACAGGATTGGTCTGCTCAAACTGGGAATGACCTGGCCTCTGCCTGAGGGGTTGATCTTAAAGCACCTTAAGAATGCTGCAAAGGCGGTTTTTTGCGAGGAAGTAGAACCCTTCATCGAGGAATTGGTCACCAGCCTGATGGCCTACCACCGGGACAGCTTGCCGGTGCAGGAGATCTTCGGCAAAAAGAACGGCCGGGTGGCTGGGGACAAAGGTCCCGGCATCGGGGAAATGGACGTGGACATCATGCTCCAGGTGCTCAGCTGGGTTGCCGGTATAGTCTATCAGACAAGGCCGGATGAGTATCATCGTTTAGCCGCGGAGGATTTGCCTGCTGCCCTACCGGAAAGGGACCGGGCCTTCTGTGCCGGGTGCCCGCACCGGGCCTCCCTTTGGGCGATCAAGACCTCCCTGCAACTTGATGCCCGGGAAGGGTTAGTGTTGGGGGATATCGGCTGTTATGCCATCGGCAGGGGCAAGACCGGCCATTTCTTGCTGCATACCCTCCACTCCATGGGATCCGGCGCAGGCCTGGCCTGCGGTTTCGGGAAGCTAGGCCAGTTCATGTATAGCCAGCCTACCATCTCGGTAGTCGGGGACTCTACCTTTTATCATGCTGTGGTGCCGGCCCTGATCAATGCCAGGCGTAGCCGAGCGGATTTCCTCAGTATTGTGTTGGACAATGAAACCACGGCCATGACTGGCCACCAGCCCCATCCGGGGTCTGCCATCGATGTTTTCGGTCATCCGGCACCCAGGTTAAGTATTGAAGAGGTGGTGCAAGGGGTGGGGCTGCCGGTGTATGTGCAAGACCCTTTTGAGGTGGAATCAACCACCAACCTGGTTTACCGCCTGCTACAGGAGCCGGGAGCCAAAGTCCTGATCCTGCGCCGGGCATGTGCCCTGGTGGCAGCCAAGGAAAAGCTGCAGCCCAGGGTGTATGTGGATCAGGAACGCTGCGTTGCCGAATCTTGTGGCTGTGCCCGTTTTTGTAACCGGATATACTCCTGCCCTGCCAATATCTGGGACGAGGCCGCCGGCAAGGCCCGGATCGATGCCGCGATATGCAACGGCTGCGGTGTCTGCGCGTCTCTTTGTCCCCGGCAGGCGATCATGGTGGAGAGGGGGGTATGATCAGGTATCTGTATTTTTATATAGTTCCCATCCATCCCGTTCACAGAATCGCTTTAATTCTCTCCAACTAGGCATCAAGCAAACCTCTTACTGCATCATCATTTTTCTGGATTAGCACCCGCATGATATAAGGAAAATGAGGTTTTCTGTTGGGAGCGGCATAATATTTATTAAACTCATCCATGTATTCTACTGCCTAGTATTGGAATTAAACCAGAAGCTGCTCGGGGCAGCCTTTCAATGCGCAATTGCATTCTCAATAAACTTTTGCATTGAAAGTGAGGCGTATTTTTTCGTAATAATCCGAGAATTCAGATGTTTTCATGTGGCACAAAATTTGCTATATATAACTGCATCTACTGCATCCTAATTGCAATCCAAACAGCAACCTATCCTGAAAATCCCTTCAGGGTCAGGAGAGCTGGCATCCCGTAAAGCTAGTCACGGTAAGTTGTGGCAAGGCCCGGATCGATGCCGCAATATGCAACGGCTACGGGGTTTGCGCGTCTCTTTGTCCCCGGCAGGCGATCATGGTGGAAAGGGAGGTATGATCATATGTTAGCAATTCAAGGCCTGATCAATATCGTGATTACCGGCGTTGGCGGCCAGGGAAACGTGCTGGCTTCTCAGGTCCTGGCTCATGCCGCTGCCGGGCAGGGCTTTCAGGTGACGGTGGGCGAGACTTTTGGCGCTTCCCAGCGGGGGGGATCCGTTATGAGCCATGTGCGGCTGGGGCGGCAGGCTTGTCTTGGACCACTGATTCCCAGGGGCCGGGCTGATATCGTCCTGGGCTTGGAACCCCTGGAGACCTTGCGCATTTTACGGGAATACGGTAATCCGGAGACGATGGTCTTGATGAATACCCGCCCGGTATATCCGCTGGGGGTGCTCAGGGGCGAGATGCAGTATCCCTCCCTGGAAGTCCTGGTGGAAGCAATCCGCCGTCAGAGCCGGCTGGTGCAGACCATTGAGGCCTCTCACCTGGCAATAGAGGCCGGCAATCCGGTAGTGGCTAACATGGTAATGGTTGGGGCACTTGTTGGGTCCCGGTTAATTCCCTTGGGGGAAGGAGACTTTAGTCCGGTTATTGCCGCCCAGTTCAAAGGGGAAGCAGCCAGCCTCAATTTTAAAGCCTTCCAGATGGGGCTGGCAGCAGCCAGGCCAATGGAGTTAGGCCGGGTAGTTTAACGGCATCCCACACTAACTTTTTCATCTTCCCGATGGCGCCGCTGGCGGCATGGGGGTCTGACTTCTGTGTAGTTACGATAATTTAAGCAAAGGAGGAGGGGAAAACCAATGCGGACCTTTGAAGAGTATTTGACCAAGCTGCGGGGGATGCGTCCCAATGTTTACCTGGGGGGAAAACTGGTTCCCCGGGACGACCCCCAGTTCATGCCCGGCATCCATACTATCGGCCTGACCTATAACCTGGTGCAGGAGCCGGAATTTGCAGGCCTTTTAATCACTACTTCTCACCTAACAGGAGAGAAAATCAACCGTTTTAACCACATCCATCAGAACACTGATGATCTTTTGCAGAAGCAAAAATTGACCCGCCTCTTGTGTCACAGGGCTGGCCGCTGTATCCAGCGTTGCATGGGGATTGACGCCATGAGCGCCCTCTCGGTGGTGACCAAAGACGCCGATCTGGAACACGGTACTAGCTACCATGAGCGCTTTTTAAAATTCCTGCACTATTTTCAAGCCGGGGACTTGGTTGCCAACTGTGCTCAGACCGATGTCAAGGGTGATCGCGGCTTGCGTCCCTTCGAGCAAAAGGACCCGGACCAGTACTTAAGGGTAGTGGGAAAGCGGGCCGACGGGATTGTGGTCCGGGGGGCGAAGGCTCATAATACCATTGCGCCTTATACGGACGAGATCATTGCTGTCCCCACCAGGGCGATGACCAAGGACGACGGGGATTATGCGGTTGCCTTTTCGATCCCGGCAGATGCCGAGGGGCTCTATCTGATCAGCGTGGCCCATAACCAGCGCAAACGAAAAAAATTTCATGCCCCGATTGAAAACACCGGCGCTGCCCACTCCATTACTGTTTTCGATGACGTTTTCGTGCCCTGGGAACGGGTCTTCCTCTGCGGGGAGACCAAGCAGGCCGGGCAACTGGCGGCTCTGTTCGCTACCTACCACCGCCACAGCTATTCCGGGTGCAAACCGGCGATGACCGACATCCTGCTGGGGGCCACAGCCCTGGTAGCAGAGTATAACGGCATCGAAAAGGCTTCCCATGTGCGGGATAAACTGGCCGAGATGATCACTGTTGCCGAACTGGTCTATGCCGCAGGGATCGCGGCCTCGGTCTGCGGGCGGAAAACGGCCTCCGGCACCTGTGTCCCGGATGTGGTCTATACCAATGTGGCCCGCTATCATGCCGGAGTTAATATCTACCATGAGTTTGAAGTCCTGGCCGACATCGCCGGGGGCCTTGCCGCCACCTTGCCCCAGGAAGAGGACTTTATTAACCCAAAAACCAAGGGGTTTTTAGATAAATACATCATGCGCAAGGCTGACGTACCGCCGGAAAAGGTGCATCGATGCTACCGGCTGATTGAAAACCTGATTGCCTCGGCGCCGGGGGCGGCATCGCAAATCAGCGGCATCCACGGTGGCGGCTCGCCCATCATGGAAAAGATCGCCATCAGGGCCATGTATGACCTGGAGGCCAAGAAAAAAATTGCCAAATACCTTGCAGGTATAGCAGATTAACCGGGAAGGGGAAAAAAACAATGCGCGAAGTATTTATTGTCAGCGCAGCCAGGACGGCGATCGGAAGGTTTGGCGGCACCTTAAGGACAGTTTCCGCAAGGGACCTGGCCAAAGCGGCGATCCTTGCGGCGTTGGAAAAGGCCGGGCTTAAGCCGGACCAGGTCGACGAGGTAATCATGGGCGAAGCCAGGCAGAGCACCGAAAACGCCAATGTGGCCCGGGTAGCAGCCTTGGCTACCGGCATCCCGGAGGAAGTGCCGGCCTACACCATCAACCGCCTGTGCGCTTCTGCCATGCAGGCTTTAAACTGCGGCTGCCAGCAGATCATGCTGGGAGAAAGCGGGATCGTGGTGGTGGGGGGCACGGAGAACATGAGCCGCTCGCCCCATTATCTCCGGAACGGGCGTTTTGGCGATGAAGAACTGCAGCTGATCGATCCCAATATCGAAGGTGGTTCCCGGGCCCAGCCGGTGGAAACCTACGGGTCCAATCTGGGCATGGGCCAGACTGCGGAGAATGTGGCCGAGGAGTTTCACATTAGCCGGGAAGACCAGGACCTGTTCGCTTTAAGAAGCCAGGAGCTGGCTGCCAGGGCCATCGCCGAAGGGAAATTTCAAGCTGAGATCGTACCGGTCGATGTGATGGGGAAAAAGGGCAGCGTACAGTTTGCTGTGGATGAATTCCCCCGGCCCGACACTTCTTTGGTTGCCTTGGCCAAACTAAAACCGGCTTTCAAGCCGGGAGGATCGGTGACAGCGGGGAATTCCTGCGGCCGTAACGACGGGGCCTCGGCGATGGTGGTGATGTCGGGGGACAAAGTGAAATCCTTAGGGGTTAAACCCCTGGCCCGGGTCGTCGGTATCGCTGTTGCTGGGGTTTCCCCCCGGGTGATGGGTATTGGCCCGGTGCCGGCAGTGGCCAAGGTTTTGGACAAAACCGGGCTTACCTTGGCTGACATCGACCTGATCGAATTAAACGAGGCCTTTGCTGCGCAAGCCCTGGCCGTAATCAGAGAATTAAGTCTTGACCTCGAAAAAATCAATGTCAACGGTGGCGCGATAGCCTTAGGGCATCCCCTGGGCAGCACAGGCACCCGCCTAATCGTCACCCTGCTCCATGAAATGGCCAGGCGGCAAAGCCGTTATGGATTGGCTACCCTTTGCGTGGGCGGAGGCCAGGGTATGGCCACTATAGTGGAAATGGTCTAAGGATATTAACTATGAGGAGGAGGAAGCGGGTGCAAGCCACCGCCGAAGAATTGAGATCATTTTTCTACCCCCGCAGTGTGGCCATAATCGGTGCGTCCAACAATCCGGACAGCATCGGCGGCCGGCCGATCAAGTACCTGGCTGGCAATGGTTATCAAGGATATATATACCCGGTTAACCCGAAGTATGGCGAGATTGCCGGCTTCCGCTGCTACCCCAGTGTAGCGGATATCCCTGGCGAGGTGGATCTGGCCATCGTCGCCGTTTCCGCCGAGCGGCTGTTGGCTTCCCTGGCAGAGTGCGGGGCAAAGGGAGTTAAAAATGCGGTTATTTTTACCTCTGGCTTTGCCGAGGTGGGAGAAGAAGGGAAACAACTGCAGGAGCGCCTGGCTAGCCTGGCCCGGTCCAGCGGGATGCGGATTTGCGGTCCAAACTGCTTCGGCACAGTTAACCTCCCTGGGCAGGTGGTGGCCACCTTCAGCCCGGTCTTCGAGAAAAACGGCTACAAGCCCGGACCGGTGGGCCTGGTGTCCCAGAGCGGCGCGCTGGGCCATGGCTTATTCACCTTTGCGGCAGAGGCGGGCCTGGGCTTTTCCTATGTTATCAGTTCCGGCAATGAAGTAGACCTGACTGTCGCCGATTACCTGCGCTTCATGATCGAGGATCCGGTTACGCGGGTCATCCTGGTCTACCTGGAGGGATGGCGCGATGGAGCGGAGTTTTTTAATCTGGCCCGGCAAGCCTCCCTGCAGAATAAGCCGATTCTGGTGTTAAAGGTCGGGCGGACTGAGGTCGGCGCCAGAGCAGCCATTTCTCATACCGCCTCAATGACCGGTAGCCACGCCGTCTATACCGCTCTTTTCCGCCAAACCGGCGTTTTGCTGGCCAATGACATGTCAGACCTGGTGGATATGGCCCTTGCTGTTGTCCCGGGCAAGATCCCCACCGGCAATGGTCTGGCGGTGGTCACAGCTTCCGGCGGGGCCGGTATCCTGATGGCCGACCACGCGGAAGACCATGGGCTGAAGTTGCCGGAACTCAGCGGCACCACCAGGGAAGAGCTGTTAAAGATCATTCCTCCTTTTGGCAGCGCCATGAACCCGGTGGATGTGACCGGCCAGGTATTGCAGGACACCACCCTGTTCCGCCGGGCCATGCACATCCTCCTGGCAGACCCCTCCATTCAGATGGTGACAGTGATGTTAAGCACCGCCACCGGGCAACTGGCCCACCAGCTGGTTACCGATATCGCGGCGGTGGCGGCAAGCACGGATAAGCCGGTGGTGGTCACCTGGAGCGGCGCCAAGGGGCTGGCTCCGGAGGCGCGCCAACTGCTGAAAGACCAGGGGGTCCCCTGTTACGACACCCCGGGCCAGACTGCCCAGGCCTTGGGAGCCTTGGTCCGCTACGGGCAGTTTATGCGCAAAAAAAGTGGTGGTGCGGCAGCATCCGCCGACCGGATCCGGCAATCCCCAGGGGACACCGGATGGCTGCAAGAAATCCCCTCCAGGACCCTGACGGAACGCCAGTCCAAAAAATTGCTGCAGTCTTACGGGATTCCGGTAACCAGGGAAGACTTGGCCACTACTGCCAAGGAGGCGGGGGACCTGACGGAAAAGCTGGGCTTTCCCGTTTGTGTGAAGATAGAATCTAAGGATATTGCCCATAAGACAGAAGCCAGGGCTATTCGTTTGAACCTAACCACCCGGGAAGAGGTGGAAGCGGCTTTCCGGGAAGTGATGGCCAATGCCAGGGCTTACGCACCGGCAGCTGAGATCAGGGGCGCCGTGGTTCAGGAAATGGTGGGCAAAGGGATTGAAGTCATCCTGGGCGTCAATAACGACAGCCCCTTTGGTCCTGTGGTCATGTTCGGGCTGGGCGGCATCTTTGTGGAGGTGTTAAAGGACGTTTCCTGCCGGATAGCGCCGTTAACCAGGGAGGACGCAGAAGAGATGATTAGCGAAATCAAGGGTTATCCCCTCTTGCAGGGTGTGCGGGGAGCGCCGCCGGCAGATGTAGATGCCTTGGTAGACACCCTGCTCAGGCTGTGCGAGCTGGCGGTTGACCTGCGGGGAGAAATTAAGGAGCTGGATATCAATCCCTTAATCGTCTTGCCCCGGGGGCAGGGGGTAAAAGTGGCTGACGCGCTGGTGATCAAAAACTAGTCCTGGAAGTGGCGAAAAGGAGGGAACTACAGGTGCGCACATGTCTGGAAGGTATCAAGATTTTGGAGCTGACCCATTTTATTGCCGGTCCTTTTTGCGGCCAGATCTTGGCCGGCATGGGGGCAGATGTGATTAAAATCGAACGGCCAGGGGAAGGGGAGGTCGGGCGGCAGCTCGGACCCCATTACAAAGGGGAAAGCCTCTACTATACCGCCTTCAACCTGAATAAAAGGGCGGTCACCCTTAATCTGCAATCCGAAAAAGGCCGGGAGATGTTTAAACAGATGGCAAGAGAGGCCGATGTGGTGATCGAAAACCTGCGGCCAGGCGTGCTGGACCGGATGGGCTTGGGTTATCGCGACTTAAGCCAGCTCAACCCCCGCCTCATCCTAACCTCCATCTCCGGGTTTGGCCAGTATGGCCCCTACCGGGACCGGCAGGCCCTGGACATGGTGATCCAGGCTATGGGAGGGATGATGGATTTGACCGGTTTTCCGGAAGGCCCCCCTGTCAAGGCCGGCCCAGTGATAGCCGATATCACGACGGGGATTTACGGCGCCTTGGGCACGATGCTGGCCTTGTTTGCCCGGGAAAGATACGGCATCGGCCAGCATGTGGATGTGGCCTTGCTGGATGGGCTGGTCACCTTGCTGGAAAATGCCATCACAGTCTATCTCCTGCTGGGCACGGAGATTAAAAGAGCCGGAAACAACCGTCCCTTGACTGCCCCGAGCAACGCTTATCAAGCAAAAGACGGATACCTTTACATATCGGCCAATGCCGACAACCTTTTTCACCGTTTGATGCATCTAATCGGGCGGCCCGATCTGAGCGCAGATCCCCGGTTTGCCGGTGCATACTCCCGTAAACAAAACGAAGCGGAGCTAGACCAGGCGATCAGCCTCTGGGTAGCCGCCAGATCAGTGACAGAGGCCGTCAATGAGCTGGACAAAGCCGGGATTCCCAGCGGCCCGGTCAATTCCATCGCCCAGGTAGCTAAGGACCCCCATCTTAAGGCCAGGGAGATGATCCTGGAAGTGGAGCATCCTGTCATGGGTATTTTGCCCCTGCTGGGCTTCCCGGTCAAGCTGTCCGCGACTCCTGGCACTGTCAGGCTGCCCCCTGCTACCCTGGGGCAGCATAACCAGGAGGTGTATAGAGAGTTACTTGACATGACGGAAGAAGAACTGGCAGCCCTCCGGCAGGAGGGGGTAATTTAGCCAAAGAGGAGGAGCAAAAAAGATGCGGATTGAAGACGTAAAAAAGGTCTGCATAGTTGGTGCCGGGACCATGGGCTCCCAGATTGCCCTGCATACCGCACTGTATGGGTACCAGGTAGCATTGACGGACACTGCTCCGGAGGTCTTGCAAAAAGCGCGGGACTGGGCGGCGGAATACCTGGCATCACGAGTAGCAAAGGGGAAAATGACTGGGGAAAAAGCAGAGGAAGCTAAAGCGGCCATTGTTTTTGCAGCCGATCTGGAAACCGCTGCCAGGGATGCGGATGTGGTGATTGAAGCAGTGGTGGAAAAACTGGACGTTAAAAGGCAGCTTTTCGCCGCGCTGGACAGTATCTGCCCAGCCCGCACCATCCTTGCTTCCAACAGCTCCACCATTGTCAGCTCCAAAATCGCTGACGCAACCAATCGTCCGGCCAAAGTCTTGAACATGCATTACTTTAACCCGGCCCTGGTGATGGAGCTGGTGGAGGTAGTTCAGGGTCCTCACACCTCGGAAGAAAGCGCCCAGTTAATTATGGAGCTGTCCCGCCGGACGGGGAAAATTCCTATTTTACTAAAAAAAGAGATTTCCGGGTTTGTGGCCAACAGGATTTTGGGGGCAGTGGTCAGGGAAGCCTGCTCCTTGTTGGAACAGGGGATTGCTAACCATGAGGAGATCGATCTGGCCGTAGAAAAGGCCTTGCGTTACCCGTTGGGACCTTTCCGGCTGATGGATCTGAATGGTATCGATGTTTCGTACCTGGTGCGGGCACAACGCTTCAGTGAAACAGGCCTGGAGGAGGACCGCCCGCCCAGGGTGATTGAGGAAAAGTATAAAAAAGGCGAGTGGGGAAAAAAGACGGGCAAGGGTTTCTATGATTATACTTGATAGCAGTAAAAACCTGTCACAGGTAAAGGAGGGGAGCTTGCCTTCGGGCAAGGAACAGCGATGACAATTAAGAAAGTGGCCGTGCTGGGAGCAGGGTTAATGGGTCGGGGTATCGCCCATATGGCTGCCTTGGGGGGTTATCAGGTAAGCCTGCAGGACATCAGCGAGGAAATTTTAACAAAGGCAATTGGCGCAATCACAAAAAACCTGGAAAAAGGAGTGGAAATCGGCAAGCTATCAAGCCAGGCCAAGGAAGAGGCCCTGAACAGGATTAACCCGGCGACGAGTTTGCCGGCGGCGGTAGAAGCGGCGGATTTCGTGATTGAGGCAGTACCGGAAGACCTCCCGCTAAAACACCAGGTTTTTATGGAACTGGACCGGCTTTGCCAACCCCATGTAGTGTTGAGCACAAATACCTCGGCTAAAAGCATCACGGAAATTGCCGCTGTAACCAAACGGCCGCAGATGGTGGTGGGGATGCATTTTTTCAACCCGGCCCACATCATGAAGTTGGTGGAGATTGTGCGGGGCCTGGAAACTTGCGACTTGGCCGTAGCCATTACAAAAGAAGTTGCTGCCCGCATGGGTAAAGAGACAGTCGAGATCAATGAGTTTCCTGGTTTTGCCACCAGCCGCATCAATGCCATGATTGGCAACGAAGCATTTTACATGCTAATGGAAGGAGTGGCCTCGGCTCGGGATATCGATAAGGCTTTGAAGCTGGGGCTCAATCACCCGATGGGACCCTTCGAAATGGGGGATCTGGTGGGCTGGGACACCAGGCTGAAGGTTCTGGAGTATTTGCATGCCAGCCTGGGCGAAAAATTCCGGCCCTGTCCGTTACTGATCAAGTATGTAAAGGCCGGTCGGCTGGGCCGGAAGGTGGGCGTGGGTGTTTACGATTACCGGGATCATACTTAGTAAGGGAGGAGATGGCGTGTCGTATCAGAACCTGTTGATTTCCAGGGAAGGCCCGCTGGCGGTGATCACCATCAACCGGCCGGAAGTCAGGAATGCCCTGGACCCAAAGACCTGGGCTGAGCTAAGGGCGGCTTTTCGGGAGATGAAATTCGACGATGAAGTAAAGGTGGTCATCCTCACCGGGGCCGGTGGAAAGGCCTTTGCCTCCGGGGCGGATATCGGGTCACTGAAAGAGCGAAAAACCTTGGATGTCTTAAAAAGCGAAGCCAGTGAGACCTTAAACGAGATTGAGTATTTAAACAAGCCGGTGCTGGCGGCCATCGACGGCTTTGCCCTGGGTGGAGGCTGTGAGGTTGCTATGGCTTGTGATATCCGGATTGCCACCACCCGCTCCAAGTTTGGCCAGCCCGAAGCCGGCCTGGGGATTATTCCTGGGGCTGGCGGCACACTTCGCTTGCAGCGGCTGGTGGGAATAGGGAAGGCGAAAGAACTGATCTTTACCGGCGAGATCCTGGATGCTGCCGAAGCCCAGCGGATCGGCTTGGTTAACAAAGTGGTGGAGCCGGAACAATTAATGGTTGCTGCCCGGGAGATGGCCGAAAAGATCTTGGCCAAAGGGCCTGTAGCGGTAAGTTTAGCTAAAGCGGCGATTAATGTGGGCAGCAACACCGACTTTTACACGGCCATGCTGGTGGAAAGGTTGGCTCAGACAGTGGCCTTTTCCACCGCTGACCGCATTGAAGGGACGACGGCCTTCCTGGAAAAGCGCAAACCGGACTTTAAGAATCAATAATATTGACAGAAATAGGGGAGGTAAGGGGATGGATTTTAGCATTTCTGATGAACTGCGGCAGGTAGGGGCAATGGTACGCGAATTCGTCGCCAACGAGGTAGAGCCTTATGCCCAACAAATCGAAGATGAGGACAGGATTCCCGCTCATATCATTGAGAAAGCAAAAGAAGTGGGCCTGATGGGGTTTAGTATCCCGGAAAAGTATGGCGGCATTGGCCTGAACATGGTCGGCCGCTGTGTGGTCTTGGAGGAAATGGGCGGGGCCCAGAGCGGATTTGTGAGCTATATCGGGGCCCATACCGGTATCGGGTCAACAGGGATCATTGAGATGGGTAGCGAAGAGACAAAAAATCAATACCTCCCATTAATGGCCCGGGGGGAAAAAATTGGAGCCTTTGCGCTGACAGAGCCCGACGCAGGGTCAGACGCCACCAATTTAAAGACCAGAGCCGTAAAAAATGGCGACAAGTGGATCCTAAACGGCAGGAAACACTTTATCACCAATGGACCAGTGGCGGATCTATTTACGGTGATCGCCGTCACCGACCAGGAAAAGGGCGCCAGGGGAGGTTTCAGCGCATTTCTGGTGGAAAAAGATTTCCCTGGCTTTTCGGTAGGCACCATCGAAAAAAAGATGGGCCTCAGGGGATCCCATACCTCGGAAATAATTATGGAAGAGTGTGAAGTGCCTGCTAAAAACCTCCTGGGCCAGGAAGGGCGAGGCTATGCCACCGCATTAAAAATCCTTTCCAAGGGCCGCAGCGGCCTTGGTGCCAGATGTGTGGGAGCATGCAATAAGTTAATTGAGATGTCTGCCCGCTATGCCCAGCAAAGGGTGCAGTTTGGCCAGCCGATCGGCTCCTTTCAGGCGATCCAGTGGATGCTGGCCGATATGGCTACCGAAACAGCGGCAGCCAGGGCTCTGACTTACCAGGTGGCCTGGATGGTTGACAGCGGGATGCCGGTGATTAAAGAAAGCGCTATGGTTAAACTGTTTGCCTCAGAGGTTTTAAACCGGGTGGCAGATCAGGCGGTGCAGATCCATGGGGGAATGGGCTATATGAAAGAGTATCCTGTTGAGCGGTTTTTCCGGGATGCCAGGATTACCAAGATATATGAGGGAACAAATGAAATCCAGCGGTTGATCATAGCTGGCCAGGTGCTGAAAGAGTTCGAAATATAGCCGTTGGTAAAAAACATTTGGTAAAAAAAGGATTTGGGGGGTGGCCAGGGTGAAAACCTATTTTGAAGATTGTAACATCGGCGATACCCATGTTACACCAGCCAGGACAATAACCGAAACCGATGTGGTGATGTTTGCCGCGTTAAGCGGCGATTACAACCCCCTCCACACCGATGCCGAATTTGCCAGGACCACCCTTTTTGAGCAGCGGATTGCCCACGGATTGTTAGGCCTTGCCGTTACATCAGGCCTTAAGGCCCGGGTGGGCCTGTTTGACGGAACGGTAGTGGCGTTTTTGGGATTAACCTGGGAGTTTAAGAAACCGATCTTTTTCGGTGACACCATTCATGCGCGGTTTACTATTGCTGAAAAACGGGAAACAAAACACCGGGATCGCGGCATTATCGTTCAAGATGTTGATTTGCTCAACCAAAGGGGGGAGGTGGTCCAAACCGGCAGGCAAACTGTGATGGTTAAGCGAAAGGAAGAGTGAGAGGCGGTCTTAGTAAAGGGATAAGGACATTTGCAGCTCGGAGTACAGTGGGCTTTAACAAAAAGACTGAATTTAAAAAAATTTCGGTTTTATCTGATAAATGCGCTGGCATTGTCTTTAAATTTGCGCGGATAGGAGGTGCTTTGCCCAAATACTCGATCAGGAGTTCGCCAGTCTAAAAACAAAATCGTAGGAGGTATGGAAATGTTAAGAATAAGGAATAAAAAGCTAATACTGGCATTAGCAGCCGTCATGCTGCTGATGTTGCTGGCAATCGCGAGCGGCTGCGGTCAGCCAGTCACCCAGGCTCCGGCTCCGGCACCGGCACCGGCCCCTGCGCCAGCACCTGTACCAACACCTGCGCCACAGCCTGCCCCGGCTCCGGCGCCGGTACCGGTACCTGCACCAACACCGGCCCCTGCACCTGCACCAACACCGGCCCCTGCACCTGCACCAACACCGGCACCGGCGCCAACACCGGCACCGGCACCAACACCGGCACCGGCGCCAACACCGGCACCGGCCCCGGCGCCTAAGCCTGCACCGGCCCCAAGGCCAGCTCCGGCACCTAGAGTTGAGCACTTGACTCATATCACCGGGCCGCTGGGTTCGGGATGGTACCCCATGGCTGTTTTGTTTAATGACATCTGGATGGATAAAATCCCCGGGGTGAATCTGTCCGTGCTGGAAGGCGGAGCAGTGGCCAACCTGCGGGCGGTCAATAGGGGAACAGCCCAGATTGGCTGGGGGTTTGGCCCAGATTTTGTGGACGCTGTCAATGGCACCGGACCTTTTGCGAGGGATGGAAAACTGGCGAATATCCGGATTCTGGGGGCAAACTATCCTGTCTGGTGGTACTTTATGGTGCCGGATACCAGCAGGATCCTGACTTTTGATCACATCATCGGTGCGGCGGGTACCTTACGGTTATCGCCTGGTCCCACTGCGGGCGGCACTGGTCCTACGGTTATCGACAGGCTGGTGCGGGAACGCGGGACTACCTATGACCGGTTAAAGGCTGAGGGCATGAGAGTATCATATGTGAGCTATGCCGATGCGGCTAATATGATCAGGGATCGCTTGCTCGATATTGTCTTCCTCGGCGGGGCTCCTGCTGTGCCGGCCATCAGTGAGGTTGACCGTACCGTGCCCATGCGGGCAATTCCAATTCCGGGAGAGGTTTTAAGGGGTTTAAAGGCCAGAGGTTTTGGCTACTCCGTTGACAGGCCATTGCCGCCAGGGACATATCGAGCGCAGACTTATGAAGTGCCTACAGTCACTCAGCCTGGCATCCTGGTGGTGCATAAGGACCTGGGGGATGATCTGGTTTACCAGCTTACCAGGCACCTGTGGGAAAACCTGGAGCGCATTCGTAGGGAGCAGCCGGTAAGAGGGAACATGATGTTTATGGAAAATGCTTTGGAGGGTGTTACCGATATAAATCATCTCCACCCGGGTGCCCTGAGATTTTACCGGGAACGGGGTTTGGTTAAATAATCACCGCTAAACAATATAAAAACAATGGTTTTGCGGGATAGCGAGGAGCTATAGTTCCTTGCTATCCCTTGTTCCAGCAGGATTTTTTAGCGTTAGGAGGGGTTTTTTTGAAAGAAGCTAACCATATAGAGCGGCCGTTAGAAGACGCTGGCAAAATGGCCTCCCGGCCACTGGTCACCCGGGTGCTCTATAATGATGAAAAGATGGATACCTGGCTGCGAATCGGCAGGGGGCTGATCGCGGTTCTGGGTGTCTTGATTGCTCTGGGAGCAATCTATACGGCTAGATATGGCCCGCCCTTTCCGGCCTGGCAGTTTCGCTCCTTGTTCGTCGGTCTGATGCTGATCCTGACCTTTTATTACCATCCTTTCCGCAAAGGCAAAGTGAGCTTGTTGATGGATGTGGTGCCCTTTTTGCTGGCCCTTGCCACAACCGCCTATATGTTTTTCCAGTATCCCGGCACGGAGTACCGGGCCGGTCTCCCCATCCTGTGGGACCTGGTTTTTGGCAGCATCCTGATCTTTTTGATCATCGAAGGGTGCCGCCGCAGCAACGGCTGGCCGGTTGCGATAGTAGCGGGGTTTTTTATGTGCTATATCTTTATCGGCCCTTACCTGCCCGGGCTGTTAGGCCACCGGGGCTTTCATTTTGATGTAATGATTGATTACATGTTTGTAACCTCATTAGGCATCTTTGGCGACCTGATTAACATTACCGCCACTGTTCTGATCTTGTTTGTCCTCTTTGGGGCCTTTCTGGTGAAATCAGGAATAGGCAGGTTCTTTATCGACCTGGCCTGTGCCTTATTGGGCCGGGTGCGGGGAGGTCCGGCACTGGTGGCTGTTGTTTCCAGTGCGATGATAGGGACTGTTACCGGGAATGGTGTCGCTAATGTCACCATCACCGGCGCCTTTACCATCCCGCTGATGAAAAGAATAGGTTATCGCAAAGAATTTGCCGGCGCTGTGGAGGCTGTTGCCTCCCAGGGGGGCCAGATTATGCCTCCCATCATGGGTGCCAGCGCTTTTATTATGGCCGATACTTTAGGGGTGCCTTACATCAAGATCGCCGGGATGGCCCTGATCCCAGCTATCCTCTACTTCTTTACGGCGGGGGTTGTGGTGTACTTGGAGGCACGAAAAACCGGGATGCAGGGGATGCAGCCCCACGAGATGCCTCACCTTTGGACAGTGCTGCGAAAAGGCTGGTACATGATGACACCCTTGATCCTGATCGTAGCGCTATTAATTATTGGCTATAGCCCCATGATGGCAGGCTTTTGGGCTATTGTTTCCTGTATTGTTTTAAGTTGGATTAATTACAGCAACAGGATCGGTTTGTTGGGGGCACTGGAGGCCCTGGAAGACGGAGTCAGAAGCTCGATAGCAGTTGTAATGGCGGTTGCTGCGGCCGCAATCATTGTAGGATCGGTGGTCATGACTGGCCTGGGCATTCGCTTTTCCCGCCTGGCAATTGAGCTTTCCGGCGGTGAACTGGTACCCCTGCTGTTCCTGGTGATGATCGCCTCGCTTATTCTCGGTATGGGAATGCCGACTGTTGCCGCCTATGTCGTCTTGGCCATGCTGGCGGCTCCGGCCTTAGAAAGACTTGATGTGCCTGCAATTGCCGCCCACCTGTACGTGTTCTATTTCGGTATTATTTCCGGGATTACTCCGCCGGTGGCAATTACAGCCTATGTTGCCGCTGGGATGGCGGGGGGCAATGCCGTAAAAACTGCCTGGGAAGCCGCCAGGATCGGTGTGGCCGGGTTTATGGTCCCCTATATGTTTATTTTCAACAATGAGCTTCTGTTGCAAGGGACTACAGCAGAAATTATTCAGATCGCCGTTACTTCGATGATTGGCATCACCTGTTTTGCTGTTGTCCTGCAGGGCTGGCTATTAAGATCGATGAACTGGATGCAAAGAGTATTGATGTTGGTAGTAGCCTTCTTAACAATCGACCCGGGGTTGGTTACTGATCTTATAGGAGCGGTACTGATCGGCCTCACAATTGCCTGGCAGTTAGTCCAAAACAGGAAGGAAATCCTAACAGCGGAAACAGGGCGGTTGGCCAAAAATTAATCGCCTGTGAAAGGAGATGGTCTGTTGGTTTATCCTGGCACAGATTTAAAAGGGAAAGTAGCCCTGGTAACAGGTGGCAGCAAGGGTATTGGTTACGGTATGGCCAGGGCCCTGGCTCAGGCAGGGGTGAATGTGGCAGTAACCAGCCGCAACCTGGCCGAAGGAGCAAAAGCGGCCGGTGAGTTGGCTGCATTTGGTATCAGTGCCGAAGCTTACCGGGCCGACGTAACCGAAAAAGCGGAAGTAGAAAAAATGGTGGCCTCAGTTGTCGATAAATTTGGCAGGATCGATATCCTGGTCAATAATGCCGGCATGAATATTCGCAAACCGCTTTTGGAATTGGCGGAAGAGGAATGGGATCAGGTGATCGACACCAATTTGAAAGGGATTTTCCTGGTTGGCCAGGCGGTAGGCCGGGTGATGGTCCGGCAAAAGAAAGGAAAGATTATCAACATCGCTTCGGTTGCAGGAGTCAAGGGAAGGCCCCTGTTAGGGCCGTACTGCGCCAGTAAGGGTGGGGTGATCCAACTAACCAAGGTGATGGCTCTGGAATGGGTTGATCAGAATATTCAGGTCAATGCCATTGCCCCAACCTATTTTGAGACCCCAATGACCGCTGGGTTTATTAAGGAAAAAAAAGCAGAAATTCTGCGGCGAATACCTATGGGCAGACTGGGCACAGATCAGGATCTGGCTGGGGTAGTAATATTCCTGGCCTCGGAAGCTTCAGGTTTTATCACCGGACAGACAGTATTTGTTGACGGAGGTTCTACTGCTTAGGGACGGTCAAAAAAAGGTATATTTGGAAGAAAAGGCGAAGATTAAACAACCCTGGCCTGCGGATATGTTCAACTGGGTCTTGGCTTCAGAGGGGGATTGCAACCCCCACTGAAGCTTAGAGCCAGTTAATATAGTAGCGTAGCCGCTCTTATCCCGCCGCTTTAAGAAGCGGGGGTATTAGAGCGGGTAGCTATCTATGATAAAATGGTTCTTAGGGGGAGGGTCTATGTTTACCAGAATCAAGGACGTGATGACCAGGACCTCGACCTGCCTGCAAGTACGGCATACCCTGAAAGACGTTTTAAAAATTCTTGCGGATAATGGGATTGAGGGATTGCCAGTTCAGGATGAATTCGGCCGGATGCTGGGAATGGTTACCATGGAATCCCTTTTGGATACCATGCTGAATGCGGAACAGATTACGGAAAACCTCTTTGCCTGGCAATTTGTAAAACCGATAGCAGCTTGCCTGAAAGAAGACGCCTATGTTAAGGATATGTGGAACCTGGCGGGCAGTGTTTTCCCGGTTTTTGATCAAACAGGGCTTTTTACCGGGGTGGTCAGCGAGAAGCAGCTTAAAACCGCTTATTGCCGGCTGGCGGAGTACCGGGTAAAAGAGCTGGACGCCATTTTAAACTCTGCCCACAATGGTATTTTAGCTATTGACTCCAACGGGTTGATCACCTCTTTTAATCCGGCTGCGGAACGCCTTGCCAAGCGCAGCAAGGAGGAAGCCATCGGCCGTTTCCTCACCGATGTGGTGGCGCCAAGCGGGTTATTGGAGGTTGTGCGGACGGGACAGCCCCAATTTGCCAGGAAGTACCAGGTGGGCCGGCGCAAATATATTACCAACAGGACCCCAATTGTCCAGGATGGGCGGGTAGCGGGGGCGGTGGGAGTATTTCAGGATATCTCCGAGATGGAGGATATTTATGAAGAACTAAGCGTGGTTAAAGAGCTCAATAAAGAATTGGAGACAGTGGTGGAGTCCTCCTATGACGGGATAGTTGTCACTGACAGCCAGGGGAAGATCCTGCGGGCCAACCGGGCTTTTATCCGGATTGCGGGAGCGCAGGCGGATGTGATTGGCCTGCGGCTGCAGGATGTAATAACCAGCGAAGTTGCGGGGATTCCTTTGCTGGAAACGATCCTGCAGCAGATGGGGACAGTGAGCGTTGTCTACAATAACCAAATACCCCCCAAGAGCCTGATTTTCACTGCCAGCCCGGTGCTGAATGAGATGAACAAGGTTGTCAGGGTAGTGATCAATGTCAGGGATATCGGCGAATTGAACAAGGTTAAGCGACAACTGGGAAAAACCAGTGAGGAGTCTAAAAGATACAAGTCGGAGCTGGAGGAACTGAGGCTGCAGCTAATGCGGCAAGAGGGAATTGTCGCCCATTCCGCAGCGATGAGAAAAGTGCTGGAACTTGCCATGCGGGTAGCTCAGTCAGATTCTACTGTGCTGATCTTGGGGGAGTCCGGTGTCGGCAAGGAAATTGTAGCCAAGATCATTCATAGTAACAGCCTGCGGCGGCAGGGGCCTTTTATCAAGATCAACTGCGGCGCCATTCCGGAAACCCTGCTGGAGTCAGAACTTTTTGGCTATGAGGCCGGGGCGTTTACCGGTGCAAGCAGGGCCGGCAAGGCTGGCCTGTTTGAACTAGCCCATAACGGAACCCTATTCCTTGATGAGATTGGAGACCTGCCGGCCTCTCTCCAGGCGAAGCTGCTGCGGGCCTTGCAGGATAAGGAACTGGTTCGCCTGGGGGGAGCAAAGCCCCGTTCAATCAACGTCCACATTGTAGCTGCCACCAACCAAAATTTGTTGGTGAAGGTGCGGCAGGGGAACTTCCGGGAGGATTTGTACTTCCGTTTAAATGTGGTGCCCATCCACATTCCTCCTCTGAGGGAAAGGAAGGAGGATATCATTCCGCTCTTGTTTCATTTTCGGGATAAGTTCAGTGAAAAGTTTAAGCAGGCAAAAGATTTTTCACCGGTAGCCCTGGAATTGCTGGTGAATTACGATTGGCCAGGGAATGTGCGGGAGTTGGAGAATGTTGTGGAACGCCTGTTTGTAACCAATCCAGGCGAACTGATTACAGAGGAAGCCCTGAAGCGCCACCTGGTGCATGAAGTGATTAGAATTGAGCAAGTGATCACTGTCAGCGGACTGGTTCCCCTGAAGAAGGCTGTGGAAGAGGTTGAGCGGCAACTCTTAGAAAAGGCTTTAGAGAGCTGTGATACAACCTACAAGGTGGCAGAACTGCTCAATGTCAACCAATCCACTGTTGTGCGGAAGCTGAATAAATACAAAACCTTTTCCCGCAGGTGGGAGTAGACTGCTCTTTTGTAACAGGGGAATGATTAGAGCTAATTTCGTAAATACCCAGAAGTCAGGAGTCAGAATTCAGAATAAAAGATTTATGTAACGAGAAGCAAATGGGCAGAAATCGTAATTAAGACAAACAAGAATTCTTAACAAAAAAGAATGCCCCCCGAAAAGCTTTTTATCTTTTTACATTCTGACTACTGACTACTGAATTCTGAATTCTAAATATCTAGCAATAGATATGCTGCTGAGTAGTTACGGTGTTTAACCTTGTGTTGGCACCACCCCGCCAGGGGCAGCAGGGAGATTTGCCGCAGTCTTTAATAATATGGAGAGCAATCGATCGCGAGGTGTTTTCTTGCCGGATGGCTTAAAGGAAAAGAATAGCCTTGCCGTTTTTAGCGGCACCAGGGGTTTTCAGTCCCCTGTAGCTGGCTTTACCCTGATTGTTGCAGCTCATTTCCTGGTTGATGCATATGTAACAATGTTAGCTCCACTGATGCCATTACTTTCTGCCAAACTAGGCTTTTCCATGGCAATGGCTGGCATTGCGGTTTCCATTGTTTCTATTTTATCCGCCTGGACCCAACCAATTTTAGGGCTAGTATTAAACCGTCACAACTGCGGGTTGTTGCTTCCGCTAAGCTTAATCTGGCTAGGAGGCTGGTTTTGTCTCATTGGCTTTGCTCCAAGCTATTTCTGGCTGGTTTTAATGGCGTGCATGGGCGGAATCGGATCGGCAGTTTTTCATCCGTTGGGAGCTGTGGCGGCAACTGCAACCGCAGGCGAGAAAAAAGGGCTGTTCATGTCTATCTATATAGCGGCAGGCTATTTGGGGATTTCCCTGGCGCCGCTTGTCACCATTCCATTAGCTGCCGGTTCAGGCGGGTTGCCCAGTTTGGCCTTGCTTTTGATTCCAGCGCTGCTTGTGGGCGGGCTGATGTGCTTTTACCGGCCAGGCGAGGAATTGTTCATCATGAAAAAAGTGTCCTTCCATTCAGGCCCCCGGCCAACAGAAGGGCAGACAGTGGAAAAACAAAGCCAGGGCGGGAAGATCCTTTTTCCGTTGATCCTGCTCAATTTGCTAATGGTAATGAGAGGATGGGTATCCCGCGCCTTGATGGTTTATATTCCTTTTTACTACACATTTCAGGGTTACGACTACCTTTTCACTGGAAAAATTTTATCTGCATTTTTATTTGCCGGGGCGGTTGGAAGTTTCCTGGGGGGAATGGTTTCCGATGTTATGGATCGGCGCATGGGGATTATTGTGACTAATATAATTGCAGCGGCGACCCTTTTTGGCTTTTTTATCAGCTCAGGTCCAGTGGCGATAATCCTGTTGCTGTTGACGAATTTTCTGCTTGAAGCCACCTATCCTGCCACGGTAGTATTGGGACAGGAACTCCTTTCTGCAAATGCGGTGCTGGCAACCGGCATGATGTTTGGCCTGGCTTTTGGCATGGGCGGGGTAAGCGCTGCAGTAACCGGGATTTTAGCTGAAATCTGGGGGCTCACAGAGGTCTTGCGGGCCAAGGCGTGGATCTTGCTCTGTGCCGGCTTGCTTGCTTTTTTCCTCCCAAGAAAGCTGTCCACAATCAATTCCCTGGAGAAACCCGATGGCTAAAGCGTCGACTTTCCCAAACCGCAATAGGGGCAACTGGTCTTGCAGCATGATATTTTACTATTTCACAAGATGCAAATTTGATTGTAATGCAAAGGTTACTGTTGCAGCTCTTTTTGCATCTCCAGCAGTTCTTCTTTGCTGAGACCGGTGATTTTCATGACAAACTCCAGGGACGCACCTTCTTTTAGAGCTGTCAAAGCGACATCCCTTGCTTTTGCCTTTATACCTTCCTTTATGCCTTCTTCTCTGCCTTTTTCATGATAAGACGTGGTGATTTCCATGAAATATCTCACCTCCTCGGGTTTTAGTTCACGGGGCAGTCGTTGCTGGTATTCTTCCTCTTCCGCCTTGCTAAGCTTCAGATAGGTTTCAAAAAAGGCAGTCAGCAGGGTATTCCGGGCCAAGTCCAGCCGCATATTGGCCAGCATCCGGGTAAATTCAATTTTCACGTTTACTCTTTCCGCTTTGCTGTAGTTCATCTTGCTCATCAGGGCGGCGGCAGCGGGATTGGCGCTTTGGACGTACTTCCGCCAGGGTTCTTTCTCATAGATAGCTACCCGCTCTAACCCTTCGCTTCTTAAAGCGGCGGGATAAGAGCGGCTACGCTACTATATTAACTGGCTCTAAGCTTCAGCCTTCGTCTGAAGCCAAGACCCAGTTGAATGAGCTGTACTTTGAAAAAGCGAAATTCCAAGACATCCAGGAAGGAGAAACCGATCCGGAAGCAATCTTCTTCTTCCACAGCGGCGTCATGGGCATACACTACAATGGGCAGGATCTTTTGCTGGTACTTTTCGTAGAGCCGGGCGAAGTATTTGAACATTTTCCGGTTGTAGTCCGGTAGCCGCTGCGATTGGTTCTCCACGTGAATCAGGATCAGGCCTTCTTCGCCTTTGAGGCGGGTTTCTACCAGGATGTCCACCACGTGCTTTTCCTGGTCCAAGACATCGGTGATTACTTCCTGGGGCCGGAATTCCAGATGTTCTTGCTCCATCAGTTGGCTGACCTGCGGGAAAAATAGGTTGACAAAATCAGCGAAAAAGGTTTCCAGCAGTAGCTTGAACATCTCGTCGTGTTTGTCGTGCGGGATTTGTTCCGAGTTTTTTAATTCCAAGGTTCCCCTCCTCCCTGTTTCTATTTTACATCAGGTCTGCAGCGGGGGCAATGGGATTATCCCTTAACTCCGTAATCAGGTTTCATGGCAACCGCAGATATTTGGTCGTCCTTTATATGCATGCGTGAGGCCCTGGCCAACACCGAACAGGCGATCAAGGATGAACTTTTAAACTTTCCTTGTGTGAGCAGGATTATTGGTTGATGGTCTGGGTAGTTACGGGATAATTTAATAATCACCGGCAGGGTAGCCATTTGCTGCATGCAATCGTCATGGAAAACCAAATACCGTCACAGAAATTGCTCTCAAATTTTTCAGCACGGCCTCACCTCTCCGCGTTCCCGGGAACCTTGGCGTAAATGCCATTAACAATTTACATATCTTGCATATTTGTGTATGATATTTCTAAACCTTCAACTTAAAAGAAATAGACTTCTACCTGTGGCAGCTTGGCTCTGTTTTGAAGACAAGAAGATAAGAGCAGCTTCGCTTGCCACCCAAGCATAGTAGTGCGAGAGTTCGTACGGAAACTACAGAGATCCACTAGAATGTGCCTGTGTTTTTATTGATTCATAAATCACAGGCAATGGAAACCAAGATTTATGGTAATTGAACCAGCAGGGCAGGAGGAAAAAATTGTGCCTAACGGAAACAATACCGCCTCAATCGGCTTTGAACAGCAAATCTGGGCTGCGGCAGACATCCTGCGCGGCAATATGGATGCGGCAGAATATAAGCACGTCGTTCTTGGGCTGATCTTTCTTAAGTACATCTCGGACAAGTTCGAAGAAAGGTACCGCCAGCTGGAAGCCGATGACGACGATGTGGAGGATAAAGACGCCTACGCGGAAGCAAACGTGTTTTTCGTACCGCCAGCCGCCCGCTGGAGGGTTATCTCCGAAGCCGCCCACAAGGAGGAAATCGGTACGGTCATTGATGATGCAATGCGGGCCATCGAAAAAGAAAACAAGCGGCTGAAAGATATTCTCCCCAAGAACTATTCCCGCAGCGAATTGGACAAACGCCGCCTCGGAAACGTGGTTGACCTTTTCACCAATATCAAGATGATCGAGCACGGAAGCGACAAGGACATCCTTGGCCGCACCTATGAATACTGCCTAGCAAAATTTGCCGAACAGGAAGGGAAACGTGCCGGCGAATTCTTTACGCCATCTTGCGTGGTGCGCACACTCATTGAAGTATTGCAACCATTCAGAGGTCGGGTGTACGACCCCTGCTGCGGTTCGGGCGGAATGTTTGTGCAGTCGGCGAACTTCGTAAAACATCACGCCGGGAATATAAACAGCCTATCTGTGTTTGGACAGGAGGCCAACCCAACAACGCGCAAGATGGCGATGATGAACCTTGCTATCCATGGCATCGAGGCCGACCTCGGCGGATACAACGCAGATACGTTCCACAATGACCTGCACCCGCAATTAAAAGCAGACTTCATCCTTGCCAATCCGCCATTCAATCTTTCAGATTGGAATGACGGCTCCCTTAACGACGACCCGCGTTGGAAATACGGCTTGCCGCCCACAGGCAACGCCAACTTCGCCTGGCTTCAGCATATGATCCATCACCTGGCGCCAAACGGTAAAATCGGCGTGATCCTGGCAAACGGTTCACTTTCCTCTCAAAGCAGCGGGGAGGGAGAGATTCGGCGCAAAATTATTGAGGATGACCTTGTCGAGGGCATCATTGCGATGCCTACGCAGCTTTTTTATACCACGCAGATTCCCGTCTCGCTCTGGTTTATCAGCAGGAACAAGAAACAGAAAGGCAAGACGCTGTTTATCGACGCCCGGAAGATGGGTACGATGGTCAATCGCCGCCTGCGCGAAATGACGGATGAGGATATCGCTAAAATAGCTTCAACATTTGAGTCATTCCAAAACGGGGAACTTGAAGATGTAAAAGGCTATTGCGCCGCCGTAACAACAGAGGAAATCGCCAGGCATGACCACATCCTCACTCCAGGTCGGTACGTCGGAATTGAGGAGCAGAAGGATGACGGCGAACCCTTTAAGGAAAAAATGGCACGGCTGACCGCCGAGCTGTCTGAGATGTTTAATCGCTCTCGTAAATTGGAGGACGAAATCCGCAAAAGACTGGGGGCGATTGGGTATGAGATTTGATAATCCAGAAATCATCATCTTTCAATCCGCAGACGGGAAAATTAAGATTGATTGCCGCTTTCAGGGTGAAACAATATGGCTCTCACAGTCACAAATCGCGCAACTGTTCGGGCGAGAGCGTTCCGTCATCACAAAGCATATCCGCAACATTTTCGCCGAAGGCGAGCTTGACGAAAAAAGCAATGTGCAAAATTTGCACATTCCAAATTCTGACAAGCAGGTAGTGTTTTATTCGCTTGATGTTATCCTCGCAGTCGGTTACCGTGTGAAGTCGCCGCGTGGTACGCAGTTCAGAAAATGGGCGACACAGGTACTGCACGAGTATTTGCAAAAGGGCTTCGCCATGAATGACGACTTTCTTAAAAACATGGGTGGCGGCGTTTACTGGAAAGAACTGCTGGAGCGTATCCGCGACATCCGTTCGAGCGAGAAGGTCTTGTATCGTCAGGTTCTCGACCTTTACGCCACCAGTTTGGATTATAACGCTTCTATGCCGGAAACATTGGAGTTTTTCAAAATAGTGCAAAACAAGCTGCATTACGCCGTTAGCGGAAACACGGCGAGCGAGATTGTGTTTGACCGCGCCAATGCAGGACTCCCCTTTATGGGGTTAACTGTTTTCAAGGGCAAGCGTCCAGTAAAAAGCGAAGTTACCGTTGCTAAAAACTATATGACCGAAAAGGAACTTTTTGCCCTGCGTCGGATGGTCAACGCATTTTTTGATATGGCAGAGCTTAAAGCTGAGAGACACGAGCCAATGTACATGCGCGATTGGTTGGAAACGCTGGATAATTTCACGCGCGATTTTGGGTTTGGCGTGTTGAAGGGGCCGGGACGCGTGAAAGCAATTGAAGCCGAGGAAAAAGCACACCGCGAATACGCCTCTTATCGCGCCCAACTACCCGATGACCTGTCTGACGTGGAAAAGGCGTATTTGATCACTTTGCGCAATATGCAAAAAAGGTTAAAAAGTAAAGATGGCGATTAGATATGAAATGCAGATTGGCTGAAGTTTGTGAAAAAATAACCTCTGGAGGTACATTAAAAAGCACAAATCCTGCCTGTTATGTGGGAATATTCCATGGCTGCGAATGTGAAAAATTCGTATGGGAATTTTATTGGATAAGGGGGCGGTCAGGTGAACTGGAAACTAGTAAAAGCCGCAGATTTTATAGAATTTAACCCTCGCGAGAGCATCCCTAAAGGCGCAATGGCGAAAAAAGTGGCAATGGACCAGTTGCAGCCTTACACGCGAGATATTCCAGCTTACGAAGTCGCGTCTTTTAACGGTGGCTCGAAGTTCCGTAATGGTGATACGCTGATGGCGCGGATTACGCCGTGCCTTGAAAACGGTAAAACCGCCCAAGTAAGCATTCTTGAAAACAGTGAGGTTGGTTTCGGCTCGACAGAGTTCATTGTGCTTCGGGCGAAACCTGGCGTGAGCGACAAGGACTTCATTTACTACTTAGCAATTTGTCCGCTCCTGCGGGATAAAGCGATTAAGTCGATGGTGGGAAGTTCGGGGCGTCAGCGTGTTCAGCAGGGCGTTTTGAACGATACCGAGTTCTTCGCGCCGCCTTTGGAGGAGCAAATCAAAATCGGACGCACCCTTCGGGCGTTGGACGACAAAATCGAAAACAATACTAAGATAAATCATCATTTAGAGCAGATAGCTCAGGCCATATTCAAGTCTTGGTTTGTGGACTTTGAGCCGTGGGGCGGCGTGATGCCGGATGATTGGCGTGAAGTTCCATTTGGATCTCTTGTCCAGAGTATAGATAACAGAGGAAAAACGCCTCCGCTTGCTCAGCGACCGACTGATTACCCGATTATTGATGTTAAAGCACTTTCAGGTAGCCAGCGTATCATCGACTTCAATAACTGTACAAAATTTGTCGAAGCCGAAACTTATAATTCGTGGTTTAGGAGCGTACACCTCGCACCTTATGACATCTTGCTATCCACAGTCGGTAGCCTCGCAGAGATGAAGCTGTTTATCGGCAACCGTGGCTGTATTGCTCAAAATGTTGTCGGATTTCGCTCGAAAATACCGCTGTATTTGTACCAATATCTCCAATACATCAAGGATGATTTGGTTTCGTATAACATTGGATCTGTTCAGCCGAGTATTAAGGTTACTCATATTATCAAGCACCCCATACTAGTGCCAACAGCTGACGTATTGCAAAAGTTTAACGAAGCAGTTCAGCCAATTACAGAGGAAGTATACACAAACCATTGTCAAAGTGAACACCTCGCAGCAATACGAGATTTGCTTCTACCCCGCCTGATATCCGGCGAGCTATCCATTTCCGACCTCGGCGACGCTTAATGATGATTTATCGCCTACAGGCGCTTCGATAAGATTATACATGCGAGGATGTTCTACTATGCCTTACACCGAAGCCAATTACGAAAACGCAGTCATTGAGGTGTTTCGCGACACCTTAGGGTATGCCTACGTCTATGGCCCTGACGTTATGCGTGACTATACCGATCCTCTTTATATGGCTGAGCTTTTGCCCGCCCTGCGTCGGGTCAACCCAAGGCTGCCGGAAGCTGCGCTTTTTGAAGCGGCCTATAGATTGCGCCATATCGAAGGCGCTACGGTTTCGCAGAAGAATGCTCGATTTATGGATTACCTCCAGAACGGCATTTCCGTAAATTATTTTGATAAGGGAGAACAACGGTCCGCCTTGGCGTACCTTGTGGATTTTAAAAACGTGGGACGCAACACCTTTACTGTTGCCAATCAGTGGACGATTGTTGAAAATAGCGAGAAGCGCCCTGATGTCCTTATTTTTCTGAACGGGTTGCCCGTGGTGGTGTTTGAGCTCAAATCTCCGTCTCGCGATGAAACGGACGCTTCTGAAGCCTACCTCCAGCTGCGAAACTATATGCTGGAAATTCCATCCCTGTTTATTTATAACGCCTTCCTTGTCATGAGCGACCTTGCCATATCCAAAGCCGGCACCATCACAGCGGGAGAAGATCGCTTTATGGAGTGGAAATCGAAGGATGGAAGCTACGAAAATACACAGTATGCCCAATTCGACACCTTCATTGAGGGAATGTTTGATAAGGTTCGACTTCTGGACATTATTAAGAACTTCATCTGCTTTTCTATAGATACTAAGATTCTCGCTGCTTATCACCAATACTTTGCCGTGCGAAAAGCCGTAAAATCAACCGTGCGTGCCACCTCAACAGACGGTAAGGGCGGTGTGTTCTGGCATACCCAGGGAAGCGGCAAGTCACTTTCCATGGTATTCTACGCCCAACTATTGCAGCAAGCGCTTAACTCCCCAACCATAGTAGTGCTGACTGACCGGAACGACCTGGACGACCAGTTATTCGGGCAATTTGCGAAATGTGCCAATTTCCTGCGACAGACACCACAACAAGCTGAAAATCGTGTTCATTTGAAAGAGCTGCTCGCAGGACGCCAAGCATACGGTATCATCTTTACCACAGCACAAAAGTTTGAAGAATCGGAAGAGGAACTTTCCGCCCGCCGAAATATTGTTGTCATTGCAGACGAGGCACACCGAAGCCAGTTTATTGATGAGAAGATTGACACCGCAACCGGGCGGATTCAAAAATCATTCGGCCTTATCATCCGTGAAAGTTTACCTAATGCTACATATATCGGCTTCACGGGTACGCCGATTTCCCGTAAAGACCGTTTCACAATTGAGGTCTTCGGCAATTACATTGATATTTATGATATGACCCAGTCCGTTGAAGACGGGGCAACCCGGCCTGTTTACTATGAAAGCCGCGTTATTCACCTTAAGCTGGACGAAGATATTCTGCAGCTTATTGATACTGAGTATGATCGAGTAGCTGAGAGAGCAGAACCGTATCTGGTCGATAAGAGCAAAAGTGAACTCAGTCAAATGGAAAGCATCCTCGGCGCAGAACAAACCATAACTGCATTGTGTGAGGATATTATCAAGCATTATGAAGAAAACCGTCAATTTGAACTGACGGGAAAGGCAATGATAGTTGCCTACTCCCGCGCCATTGCCATGAAAATATATCTGAAACTGCTTCAATTACGCCCCGCTTGGGAAGAAAAGGTCGGTGCGGTGATGACTGAGAGCAACAAAGATCCCGAAGAATGGCGCTCGGTCATCGGCAACAAACGCCATCGTGACGAAATGGCCAAAAAATTTAAAGACAACGAAGACCCGCTGAAAATCGCCATTGTGGTGGATATGTGGCTGACCGGCTTTGATGTGCCGTCCCTTGCCACGATGTATGTTTACAAACCAATGGAAGGACACAACCTGATGCAGGCTATTGCCCGCGTCAATCGGGTTTATAAAGATAAAGAGGGCGGTTTGGTGGTCGATTATGTCGGAATTGCTTCTGCGTTAAAGCAGGCGATGAACGATTACACCGTTCGCGACAAGAAAAACTATGGTGATACCGACATCGCCAAAACCGCTCTGCCGAAGTTCATTGAAAAATTGGAGGTCTGCCGCGACCTGTTACATGGCTTCGATTATTCTCAATTTACAAATGAAACAGCGACTGACCTGACTCGTGCAAAGGCTATCAGCAGCGGTGTTAACTTCCTGTCCGGTGTGGATAAGGAAAAGAAAAAAGAAGCTTTCATTAAAGAAGCGATGCTCCTGCGGCAAGCGCTATCCCTATGCCGTTCGCTTCTGAACGCCAAACAGCGTTATGAAGCGGCGTACTTTGAGGCTGTGCGGACACTTCTCACCCGTATTACGGGCGAAGGGAAGCCGCTGTCTTTGAAAGAAATTAATGCCCGCATCAATGAGCTGCTGAAAGAAAGCATTAAGAGCGAGGGTGTTATTAATCTTTTTTCTGATATAGACACGGGCTTCTCCCTGTTTGACCCGAAGTTTCTTGATGAAATAGCCAAGATGAAGGAACGCAACCTTGCAGTCGAAATCTTAAAGAAGCTGCTTGCCGAACAAGTTTCACTTTACCGCAGGAAAAACCTCGTCAAGTCCGAAAAATTCTCTGAGATGCTTGCCCATGCTATGAAAGCATATCTCAACGGGATGCTCTCCAACGAAGAGGTCATTGCGGAACTATTGAAGATTGCAAAAGATATGGCAAACGCCCAGGCCGAGGCCGAAACCCTCGGTCTTACCGATGAGGAGCTGGCATTCTACGATGCTCTGACCCGCCCCGAAGCAGTAAAGGACTTTTATCAAAATGAGGAACTTGTGGCGATGACCCATGAACTCACCGATATGCTGCGTAAAAACCGGACTATTGACTGGCAGAAGAAAGAATCTGCCCGTGCCGGTATGCGCCGCATGGTGAAAAAGCTGCTTAAAAAATATAATTACCCGCCCGAAGGTCTTGAGGACGCAATCGCTACTGTCATCAGCCAGTGCGAGATGTGGGCGGATAACTAACTGTTGCCTGAATGGCTCAAGCGGGTATCGAACGGCCAGTCTTGTTGCTGCTTTGACACGCATAATAATGCGTATTACAATAAGCTCGTATCGAAAACAGCAGTGTAAGGAAGAATGTGAATTTGCCCGCGTGGCTGGAAAGGATAGCTGAGGCGAAAGGCCTGAATTTCTCCCTTATCCTGCAAAAGGCCTTAAAAGAACGCCTGGGAGCTAAAGAGGGGAAGCTTTAGACAGATAAGGCATTTGAGCAGCCAGAAACATGTGGTGTGCCGGCTGGCCGGAAGAGGCTCCGCAGAGATCGGGAACTGATATTTTAGAGAGGAGGTAACGTATGTTCGATACTAAAGAAGAATTATCGGCGCAGATACGGCTAGGTGAAGATAGCCGCCTGGAATTGAAGGCCGTAACTTTTCGTGGCGACAGAGTAACGGGGCCGCATCCCGACGGATTGGCGGACGAAATTGCAGCCTTTGCCAACAGCTTTGGCGGCGTACTTGTGCTTGGTATCGACGAGCAGAAGAGGGAGCCACAAGGGATGAGTGTCCAGGAGTTAACGGAATTGGAGCATTGGTTGCTGGGCATCTGCAACGACCGGATCAAACCGCCTCCGCTATGCCGGATCGAGAAATGGGAGTTGTCGGATGCCGCAGGCAATCCGGCGCCTGTTTTGAAGGTGGATATCCCGCGAAGCTTATATATTCATGAAAGTCCAAACGGTCATTTTCATCGAGTCGGCAGCAGCAAACGAAGAATGTCCACAGATTATATTATTCGGTTAGGTCAGCAGCGCAGCCAGACGCGAATGATCCGTTTCGACGAGCAGCCGGTTGTGCAGGCACCCGTGAACGCGATCGAACCAGCCCTCTACGAACGATTTCGAACGCCGCGTACGCGCGATGAAGGAATGGACTTTCTCCAAAAGATCGGAATGGTCGCCTTAGACGACGAGGGTGTTTTTCATCCTTCCGTGGCTGGTATTCTGATGGCTTGTCACGAGCCGCGGGAATGGCTGCCGAATGCATTCGTTCAGGCAGTAGCCTATCGCGGAACATCGCCGGCTGCCGCTGACAGCGGCCTGCCATACCAGTTGGATACCCGTGATATTTCGGGACCGTTGGATGAGCAGATTCGCGAATCCTGCCGGTTTGTTGCCAGAAACATGAAAGTGGCCGGGTTTAAAGACCTTGGCCGAAGGGATATCTCTCAATTTGACCTGACGGCGGTTTTCGAGGCTATGGTTAACGCCGTGGCGCATCGGGACTATGCGATCTACGGATCAAAAGTCAGGCTCAAAATGTTTGCCGATCGCCTGGAAATTTATTCGCCGGGAACCATCCCGAATACCATGACGGTCGAGAGCCTGCTGTACCGGCAGGCGGCCCGCAACGAGACATTGACCAGTTTGCTGGCCAAGTGTCCTGTGCCAACTGACATCGCCTGGGTCAACACGGACCGCCGCACCCTAATGGACAAACGGGGCGAGGGCGTGCGGATCATCATGGAAAACAGTGAACGTTTGTCTGGCAAGCGCCCCGAATACCGTTTAATAGATGATGCGGAGCTTTTGCTTACACTGTTCGCCGCCGACATGGATTATCCAAATGCAAACGATTGATGCAAATAACTGGTGCTACAGCATGGATCACTGGTAGTTCTGTCAGTTTATCGAAGTCCAAACGCTTTGGGGCGAGACGACCTACCGCGTCTAGCTGCCCTGTAGCGACTCTGTGGTCCGGATTCCAGCTTCCCGGCTCAAGTCCATGGATAGTGTGCGGGCACCGGCTCACCGGACAATATCGCTTACATCGCTGCTGCCGCACGAGTGGCCGACGCCCTAACCCAGGACGTTCTACTTGCGCCCATCGAGTCCTCCGTCATCCCGCTGCCGTACCAGATTCGTGCCCTGTCTCGCGCCATCGCGGGCAACCGGGCGCGTTATCTCCTGGCCGATAAGGTCGGCCTGGGCAAGACCATCGAGGCCGGGCTCATCATGCGGGAGTTCAAGCTGCGCGGGCTGGTCAAGCGGACGCTGGTTATCGCCCCGAAGGGGCTAGTGAGCCAATGGGTGAGTGAGATTTCATTTTTAAAAACAACAACAAGTGAGAAGGGAGGCAAAAGGATTGCGGATTTCTATAATACAGATGGATGTCTTGTTTAGCAACGCTCCTTTAAATCGGGATAAAGCAAGAAGATTATTTGATGCAGCAATCAAAGATAACCCAGATGTAGTAGTATTACCAGAGACTTGGAATCTGGGGTTTTTCCCTAAGAACGTAAAAGACCTGGCCGATAATGATGGTGAGCCAACTTGCAGCTTGCTCTCAGCTTTAGCGAAGGAATACAGTATTAACATAGTGGGTGGATCTATAGTAAACAATGAGAATAACAAAACCTATAACACCAATTATGTTTTTGATCGCAAAGGACAAGTAATTTCGAAATACCACAAGATACACCTGTTTTCGCCATCAGGAGAGCATGAATACTTCGAGCACGGAAATAAAGTAAACATATTTGAACTCGATGGCTTAAAGGCATCAGCCATAATCTGCTATGACTTAAGGTTTCCGGAACTGGTAAGAAGTCTGGCATTACAAGGTATTCAGATTTTGTTTATTCCCGCCGAGTGGCCGTTAGCCAGGGTGGAGCATTGGAAGACATTGCTAAGAGCAAGAGCTATTGAAAATCAAATGTTCGTTGTGGGGGTTAACGGAGCTGGAGTAGCTAACGAAGTAAAGTATGGTGGTAATTCCATGATCATAGACCCATGGGGCGAGATCTTGGCCCATGGCGGTGAGAATGAAGAAATCATTGTAAAAGAAATTGATCCGGCAATTGTTAGCGACATAAGATCAAGAATTAATGTTTTTAGAGATCGCAAACCGGATATGTACCAAATATAAATTGATGCGGGTGGGGGTTTATGATTAATACATTAAACTTCAATGTCGAAACAAAGGATGAAACAAGAATTGCCCAGTTTGATTTCTCAAAACTGCTTTGCATAGGATTTGCTGGCAGAAATAGGGAAAAGGTAATGGAGCATATTATAGAACTTGAGGAAATAGGCGTAAAAAGGCCGGAAAAGATACCTATTATCTATCCCTGTTCCGCAATTCTCGCCACACAGGCCAATCGGATCCAGGTTGTGGGTAATGAAACCAGTGGTGAGGTTGAGTTTATACTGTTTGAGTCTCAAGGAGAGACCTATATCGGTCTTGGCAGTGACCACACGGATCGCTCCCTGGAAACTGTTAGCATCCCCAAATCCAAGCAAATGTGTGCTAAACCAGTCGGGAGCACACTGTGGAAATATAGCCAAGTAAAGAACCATTGGGATGAGTTGATTTTGCGGTCTTGGATTACTGTCAATGGGCAGGAGCAGCTTTATCAAGAAGGCAAAGTAAGTTCTATTCTGCCGGTTGAAGACCTGAAAGAAGTTGTCCGCACAGAGTATAACAGCATGGAAAATCTTCTTGTTTTTTGCGGTACGGTTCCAACCCACGGAGGTTTTGTCTATGGTGAAAAATTCAGATACGAATTAGCCGATGAAGTAATTAACCGAAGAATCAGCCATGAATATGAAATTGAGATTTTATAAATAACGGGTAGTCTTTATTTATTGACAAGCAGAAAAACATATTTTCCTGATCAGGAGAATATGTTTTTTTATGATGGGGGGGAGGACCATGAATGAACAAAAAGTTGGCCATCAACTGCAGCTGGTTCAGCGGGAAAAGCTTACGGTAACAGGAGTTACTCATCTGGGAAACTTTGACGATCGGGAAATTTCGCTTAGCACAGCCTCTGGTACTCTTACTCTCAAGGGAGAGGGGTTAAATATCACTCATTTGGATGTGGAGCGGGGTAATTTGCATGTATCTGGTTTGATCACCAGTATGCAGTACAGTGACCAAGGAATCAGCAGCCGCTCCAGGCGCAGCAACCTTTGGCAACGTTTGCTGAAATAGGGCGCTCGAGATGACTCCTTTACAGCAGTTCCAAGCTTTTTTGACAATGATGGCCACCGGCCTCTTTATTGGGCTTGCCTTCGACCTTTACCGGGCATGGCGTTCTATAGCCAGACCAGGGCGGTTTGCAACCACTTTAGGCGACCTGCTGGTCTGGTTGGTCCTCACACCCACGGTATTTACTATTATGCTCATCAGCAACAGCGCTGACCTGCGGGCCTATATTTTTGCAGGTGTTCTGCTGGGTATTGGTGTCTATCTTCATTTTTTTAGCAGCAGGATGCTTGTCATATGGCGAAAGTTCCTCCTGGCCATCGGCAGGGCATATCGATGGCTGGGCAAGGTATTGGGTTGGCCATTCAGATTATTGGCCTTTTTTCTCCGTTGGCTCCTGGGCCTGTGCAGCCTATTTTTATGGCACCTATGGCGAGGAATAAAATGGATAACCAGGCCGCTTCGATTCTATGTAAAAAAAATCATCCGGTTTGGCCGCCGGCCTAAGCCTCCTGCTGGAGACTAAAAGCAGGAGGTTTTTAGTTGCGGTATTGTATTGTGATACAAAATTGTGGATAAGTCCTAATTTTTAATAGAGTGTATAACAATCGGCAACAATAGGCTTCCGGCAAAGATTTTATTGGGCGAAAGCAGGAATCTTTGCCGCTGGCTAGAATAGATTTATACACAGTTTGTACAAATATTGTCCACAGTTTGTGGATAAAAGAGTGGATAAGTGCCTTGCGAGGACGGATTTTTAAATGCAGATCGAAATCAGGGGCGCCGAAAACCTTAGTTTCAGGGAGCGTCAGGTGGTTACCTTAAAAGAAATAGGTAAGTCCAATGAGGAAGTGGCCAAGCAGCTGGGTATTAGCCCTAGTACCGTGGCTACTTTGTATCACCGGGCAAAGAGTAAAGGATACCAGGTCGTGATTGTGATTCCGGCGCAGGCCATGGGGCTTTTCAATAATAATCCTGAGGAGGATTAAACTATGTACCCTGCCCCCCGTTTTCATACGTTACCGAACCATCACCCGGCTCCGGTCAAGCGCAGGCGGAGGGTGATTACATGGCGCTTTAAACCTGGGTTTTTGCTTTGTCTTATTATTCTCGGTTATGTGGTCTTTTCTCTTGGCCACTTAGAGCTGAAGATCTGGCAGATAGAACGGGAAATAGCTATAGAACAGCAGCAAAAGGAGGCCTTGCTCCTGGAAAAACAGGGGCTGCAGGAACAAAAACAAATTTTAAATTCCCGCAGTTACATTGAAAAGGTGGCCAGAGAGGAATTGGGGTTAATTTACCCCGGGGAAATTGTGTTTATGAGGGGGCAGCCAGGTAACGTCTTGCCCTTGGCAGCGGAAAATCCGGCAGATGTTGGAGATTAGGAGGATTAGAAGTATTGACTCCTCTCGGAGGCCTGATTTATAATTAAAACAGTGTTAAAATTTACGGGGGGTATTTTTTTAGTATGGCCATTGCGGTTGGCAGCATTGTAGAAGGAGTGGTCACAGGCATTACTAAGTTTGGAGCCTTTGTGGAGATCCCGGGAGGAGTTACCGGTTTGGTTCATATCTCCGAGGTAGCTGATGCCTATGTGAAGGACGTTAAGGACTACTTGAAAGAACGGGACCTGGTCAGGGTAAAGGTGATTAATGTTGATGCCGGTGGAAAAATTGGACTTTCAATTAAACAAGCCAGTCCCGATTATGACCCGCAAGCCAGAATCCGTCGTCCAAAGGGGGTTTCCTCGGTTAGTTTTGAAGATAAACTGGCAAAGTTTTTAAAGGACAGCGATGAGCGCTTGACAGACTTGCGCCGGAGTACCGATTCTAAAAGAGGCGGGCGGGGCGCGAGCAGACTATAAACGGCTTTATTTTTATACCTGGTCGTTCAAGCAAAAGCATTCCCTGAGGGAATGCTTTAATTTTTATACCAGTTGAGCAATCCGATGCCGGAGGTTAAAGTATATGGATTCATGGGCAGTTATCGATGTAGGTACTAATTCTGTCCGTCTATTGGTGGCTGAAGTTCGGAATGGAAAAGTTATCACCATTGCCAGGCAAATTGACAGCACCCGGCTGGGAGAGGGGCTATACCATGATTGGCTCTTAAAACAGCCTGCCCTGCGCCGGACAGCTAGCGCTGTCAGCCGTTTTATCCGGGAGGCGCAAAACCTTGGGGTCAGCGGTATTGCTATTGTAGCAACAAGCGCTGCCAGAGATGCTTTGAATAGGGCAGAATTGTCCATGGTCATTGAAAAGGAAACAGGTTACGCTTTGGAGGTCTTAAGTGGAAATCAGGAGGCCGGGTTGAGTTTTTTGGGGGCAACTTCCTCGTTTAGCTGTTTACCCGATCCTGTTGTGCTGGACATTGGCGGGGGGAGCACGGAACTGGTTTATCGGAATAAGGAGGGTACAATTGATAGCCTCAGTCTGAAACTGGGGGCAGTCCGCTGCACTGAGCTGGGGATGGGCTGCCAGGAGATCCGGGATCAGCTCTGGCCCAGCCTGGAACACCTTGCTGCCCGGCAAGGACTGGTTGGAGTGGGGGGAACCATTACCTCTTTAGCGGCTATGGAACAGGAGCTAACCTGTTATGACCCCGAACTGGTGCATGGCTTCGTGCTCGGGCTAGCGACAATAAAGAAATGGCGGTACCGGCTGGCGGGAATGTCCATGGAAGCCCGGCAGCAGGTGAAAGGCCTGCAGCCAGCCAGGGCAGATATTATGCCGGCTGGCCTGGCAATTTTAGAAGGAGTAATGGATGGTTTGCAGGTTAATTGTGTGACTGTGAGTGAGGCAGATCTTTTGGAGGGACTTGTCTTAAGTTTGGCAGGCTATTCCTTTTAGAAACCCAGTATCCGGTAGGTTTCCTCGTCTATAATCCCATCAGCGGGCAGCCCATGGAGGGTTTTCAGGTAATTGATAGCTATTCCAGTCATGTAACCATACCTGGCATCAGGTAGGCCGATATAAAACCCCATTTCCCGCAGGCGCAGCTGAACGAATACCAAATCCTGCCCCGAACTGCCCGGGCGGATGACCCGCCTTTTTTCGGCCGGCAAGCTTTTTTGTTTTCCGACCACCGTCACTTTGGTCCCAACCGGAATCCACGGAAAAATTTCCTCCACATGCCTGTTATGCATCCTAAAGCAGCCATGGGAAGCGGCTCTGCCGATAGACCAGGGTTTATTTGTGCCGTGGATGCCATAGATGCCCCAGGGAATATTAAGCCCAAGCCAGCGGGTGCCAAAACCGCCGCCCCAGCCTGTGCTTTTGTGGACTATTCTCCATGTGCCGATGGGGGAGGGATCTTCGCTGGTTCCGATGGCCACCGGGTATCTATTGAATACCTCTCCATCAGACAATATAGTTAGAGACCGTTTTTCCAGATCAATGACCAGCTCAATTTTTCCGGTTGGACCGGCTGTATTTTCCTTGACTGCGGATAAATCCCCTGCAGCGAGGGCTGTCCGAGTAAGTTTATCGGCAATGCCCGCGACCGGCAGGTTGTTGTCTGCTTGAAATGCTTTCAGTTTGAGTTCATGGCAGCTGTAATGCCGGGAAGGTTCGGCCGCATATCCAGGGCAGATCAGTAGAAAAAAATAGATAAAAACTAATAAAGAACTGACTGCTGATTGCAAATTTAAAGCCTCCTTATCTTGAATTTTCCCTGATGTTTATGTTGCGATAGCAGGCACAAGTTTATTCTCCCCAATCAGGCAATTCTCTTGCATATTACCTCTGGGAAAAGGTGAAACTAGAAGTTGTCCTACGTTAACGATAGGACCAAATTAAGGATTCTCCTTTGAAAGGAGATAAGAGATGCTGCTAAAAACAATTCCAATGCTGATTGCTCTTTTCTCCGGGGTCGCCATGGCTGTGCAGGGAGGCATCAACTCCGGGCTGGCAAAGATTATCGGCCTGCTTGAAGCAACTTTTTTTGTCCATATTTCAGCAGCACTGCTGGTGGCGGTATTGCTTTTTGTCTTGCAGATGGGCCAAGGAGATCTGATAAAAATTAGCCAAGTGCCCTGGTACCTCTATCTGGGCGGTGTGCTGGGAGTATTAATCACCTATGGTGTGATCGCCTCCATTCCCAAAGTCGGAGTTACCCTGGCTACCACAGCGATTATTGTTGGCCAGGTGTCTACCGCTATGTTGATTGATCATCTGGGACTTTTTGGATTAGAGAAGATTGCTTTTTCCTGGGTTAAGCTGGGAGGGCTGTTCCTTTTGGCTGCGGGGGCCAAGCTGATGTTAAGCTAAGGTCTTTAGCCTTTTTTTACAAGCCCATAACTCTTGACAACTTGGATTTAATCAGGCATAATCTAGTAGTGATATGGCGAGTGTTGCGGGGTGGAGCAGTTGGCAGCTCGTCGGGCTCATAACCCGAAGGTCGTTGGTTCAAATCCATCCCCCGCAACCAAATAAAAGATTCAGATGGCGGTGTAGCTCAGCTGGCAGAGCATGCGGTTCATACCCGCAGTGTCGTAGGTTCAAATCCTACCACCGCTACCATATTCAGACGGAAGCACGGGGACGGTTCTCCTGCTTCCAAAAGGAAGCAGGAGAACCGTCCCCGTGCTTCCATAAGATGGCCCGTTGGTCAAGTGGTCTAAGACACCGGCCTTTCACGCCGGTAACAGGGGTTCGAATCCCCTACGGGTCACCATATTCGAAACGCAACCTGCCTGGCAGGTTTTTTTGTTGTTATTTGTGAGCAGGAGGGATCCCCTTTATCTATCCCCATTCCTTATTAGCTGTCGAAAGATTGTTGCCAATATATACCATAAGATGACATTAAATGCGACAGGGGATATAGTATACTCCTAGTTAGTACAGAACTAGGCGGGTGAGACCCGATGCATTTGCCCGAAGTATATCCCTACCGCCGGATAACAGGTGGGCCCAGGCAGCCGGCTTTTTCGGCCAATAAAATGAGCAAGTCGTACCAACCGGACTTGCCTCTGGGCCGCTGGCTTGGTCAATTTTTCTCGGCCGAGGCTCTCGTCCTTCAGATAACAGGCATGGTCCTTGCTCAGGCATCACTCTTGGGGGGGATGTCCCCTTTTGGGCCTGCCTTTTTAACTGTCATCGGGCAAACCCACAGGTTTTTGTTGTGGCCTATTGCAATTCAAATGACCGTACTTCCTGTTTTGATAGGGAATATTCCGCTGGCATCAGCTGCCCCCTATCCTGTAATCTTGCTTATCTCCTGGTTGTTTGGCGGCCTTTTCAACAGACATCGCTGGCTTTTGCCCTTTTTTGCCGCGCTGATCCCCTTAACCATAAAAACCGCGTTTTTGTACCTGGATAAGCCCTTGGTATACGCTCAGATTCTGCTGGCGATGGAGGCTATTATGACAGCTTGTCTAGCCATTGCCTTTATAACGTCTGCCAGGGTGCTGAATCTGCGGAAATGGCGGGAGGGCCTGTCCCTGGAAGAATCCGCCTGCCTTAGCCTTGTCCTGGTTGGCTTCTGGGCGGGGTTAGGAGAGGCGTCGGTTTGGGGCCTGAGTTTGCGGCAAGTTTCTGGTATTGCTGTCATCATGATGGCAGCCCTGGTCTGGGGATCAGGTGCCGGCGCCGCAATCGGCGCTTTAGTTGGCTTGATGCCGAATTTGCTGGGACACCCCGATCCCCCCATGATCGGGGTCTACGCTTTGAGTGGTCTGTTTGCAGGGAGTGTGCGCCGTTACGGCAAAATCGGAATAATCCTGGGGTTTGGTTTAGGGCAAATGGTCCTGTCCTTGTATGCCCAAGACTTTCCCGCCTGGAGACACAACATGGTAGAAGCGGCCCTGGCAGGACTGCTATTTCTTTTTGTTCCCCTCAAGATAATCAAGGAGTGGCAATTGTCCAAACCCGGTGAGAGTTCTGGTGAAAAGGTCTGGCCAGAAAAAGTACGTCAGCTTGCCGCTCAGCGGGTGACAGAAATCAGCATCCTGTTCCATGAGATGGCAGCAGCATTTCAGCATACCGTCAACAGCGCCGAAGTAAAACAGGATTTCTCCGTGAGTTCTGTATTTAAGGATATTTCAGCCAAAGTTTGTGTCAACTGCTCCCTGTACGAGGCTTGCTGGGAGAAGGACTTTTATATTACTTCCCGCCAGCTGCTGGATTTGCTTGCTGTTGCAGATGCTAAGGGCTGGGCTGGTCCCCGGGACGTGCCTGAAGAGATTAAGCGGCGATGCAACAGAACCAAGGAGCTGGCTATTGCAGCCAGTTGTTTAACTGGGGCCTTCCAAAAGGAAAGACACCTGCTCTGCCGCCTGGAAGACAGCAGACTGTTAGTGGCGGCACAGCTAAACGGTGTAGCCAAAATGATGCAAGAACTTTCTCAAGAACTCCAGCGGGAGGCCAAATTCTATGAGGATATGGAATCGTCTATCCTGCGGGAAGCGAAAAGGTGTGGCATGGATTTGATAGCTGTCCATGCTTTACAGGGCAGCGGAGACTGGCTGGAGGTTGTGGTTAAAAGCAGCGCTTGCCGGGGAGAAATGGATTGTGCCAGGATAGTCTCCCCAATTGTTGCGCGGATGACGGGACGCCGGTTAGCGGTTGATCTTGCAGGCTGCTCATTGGCGGATAACGGTGGCAGCTGCTTTTTCCGTCTCTATTCCGCACCGGTTTATGATGTTTCCGCCAGTTTTGTCCAGGCGAAAGCGAAAGATAGCGGTACTAGTGGTGACTGGTATTGCTCCCAGGTCATTAGAGGCGGTCAACACCTGTTAGCTTTAAGCGATGGGATGGGAAGCGGGCCCAGGGCTGCTGAGGAAAGCCGGGCCGCTATCAACCTGGTGAGCAAACTGATAGCAGCAGGTTTTCCATATCTGTTGGCAATAAAAACAGTTAATTCGGCTTTAATGCTGCGCTCAGAGGAGGAGAGTTTCGCTACTTTGGATCTGGCATTAATAAATTTAAACAGCGGAGAATCTGAGCTGGTTAAAATCGGGGCAGTTGCCAGTTACCTGGTCAGGGGAGAACAGGTAACAATAATCAAGGCCAGCTCACTGCCAATTGGGATCCTGGCCCAGGTAGAGCCTGAAATTCAGCGTTTGAAGCTACGATCCGGCGACCTGATCGTAATGGTAACTGACGGGATCATCGAATGGCAGGATAAGGATTGGGTAGCCGAGGCTTTAAGGAAAATGAGTAAACAGGAACCTCAGGATATAGCTGAAGGACTGCTTGCTGCTGCTCTGGTAAGGTGTAATCAGGCGGCCCGGGACGACATCAGCATCCTGGCTGCCAGACTGGACCTGCAGGCTGTGTAGGGGTGGGCAAATGCCCGCCCTATTTTTAGGTATATTTTGCCAGGGGTTATGTTAAGCTATAGTAGAATGAGGCGTCCTTGAAAAATGAAATTGGTTGGTAATTGGCAGGAAAAAGAGTAGCCGGTGCCGAAAAAGCACATAAATAGATAACCATGCCGCCTGCGGTACCAGCAGAGTAACGAAAAAAGTGCTGAGCTGTTCACAGTACCCTTTAATACATCAATTTCATACTATAAGCATTCGCCTAATCATAGAGTTGCAAAGATCGTAAATCGCTATTTTCAGGGTAGGGAAGAGATGATGGGACCATGCTGGAAAAGGTCCTTAAAAACATAATAAAATATAGACTGCTGGAGCCACATGACGGGGTGTTGGTTGCCGTATCCGGAGGACCAGATTCTGTAGCTCTTCTGCATGCACTGCAATGCCTGACTGAGGAATTTCCCTTGACCCTTTGGGCTGCCCATCTAAATCATGGATTGCGGGGCCGGGAGGCTGAGGAAGACGCAGAATTCGTGAGTCACCTGGCTAAAGAGTGGGGAATTCCGGCAGTGATTGAAAAAATTAACGTCAAGAATCTGACCGGCAAGAAGGGCCTTTCTGTGCAGGAGGCTGCCCGTCAGGCCAGGTACCGGTTTTTGCGCCGCGTTGCATCCCAAAGAGGCCTTGCCAAAATTGCAGTCGGCCATCATGCAAACGATCAGGCGGAGACAATCCTGTTAAACTTCTTGCGGGGATCAGGCACCAGCGGGCTAAAGGGCATGCTGCCTCTTTCCCAGGGGGTGATCCGTCCCCTGCTGCAGATTACCCGTAAAGAAATTGAGGAGTACTGCCGGCAGCATGGACTGCCAAGCCGGGAGGATTCTTCAAACCTTAAAACCGATTACCAGCGCAATCGGGTTCGCCAGCACCTTTTGCCGGAGCTTGAGCGTTATAACCCCAGGATTTTGGATACCATTAACCGGATGTCCAAGGTGTTGCGGGAAGAGGATGAACTGTTAGAACAGGTGTGCAGCATGTCCATTGCTCCTCTTGTCATATCAACCGGTGAGGGCATCAAAATTCCGGTGAGGGAATTTAATCTTTTGCCGGCAGCCATCCAGGGGCGGGGTATCAGGCAGTGTTATGCCGCACTGACCGGAAGTAAAGAGGGCCTGGCTTTTACCCATGTGGAAGGGGCGCTAGAACTTGCAAGGGGAGAAAGAAAAAAAGGGATTACTTTTCCATGCGGTGTCGCTATCCTGCGCCAAAAGGACTGGCTCTTGCTAAGGCTTTCTGTTTCAAAACGGCAGCCGGAACATTTTGCGATTGAGGTTGCAATCCCAGGAGATACGCCCTTGGCTGGGCAAAACCTGCTGGTGCGCACCAGAGTTGAAGAAAAAAGAGGATTCCTGCTCCGGTTTTCTCCCGGTACGTTGACCAATCAGTGCGTGCTGGATTGGGATAAGGTTAGCGGCCCGGTATTTGTCCGTCTGCGCAAGCAGGGGGACAGGTTTTTTCCTCTTGGAGCGCCGGGATTTAAAAGCCTGAAAGAATTTTTTATCGACCAAAAGGTTCCCAAGGAAAAAAGGGACCTGGTGCCCATAATTGCCACAGCAAAGGATATCCTTTGGGTCGCAGGGTACCGGATCGATAATCGGTACAAAATTGAACCTGAAACAAAACGACTCTTATGCATCGAATTGGTGCCTGTTGATCCAGCCGATTAGAAACGAAAGTTAATGATTGAAAATTGATCATAAATTATTATGCAAATTTTACAGTCTTTGGTTTGAAACCGCCGGCATAATATGTTATAATGACTTCCTATGATATGGAAAGTGCTTTGTTGGCGGTTGGAAGGAGGGTCAAGTTGAACCGGGTGTTTAGAAATTTGGCTATTTATCTATTAATTGTTTTAATGGCGGTTTCAGTAATCAGGATGACCACCCCTCCGCAGCAACAGGTGCAGGAAATTGATTACAGCACCTTTATGGGGCATGTGGAAAAAGGACAGGTTAAGGAAGTAGTCTTTAATCCCAAAGACGCGACTATCAGAATTGACGGCACACTGACCACCGGTCAGATGTTTTTCCTTGAAGTAATGCCTGATCCGGGTCTCCAGCGCTTCCTAAGTGAAAAAGGAGTTACTGTAAAAACTGAGCCGATCAAAGGCGCCCCTTGGTGGACTGGTTTATTGGGGACTATGCTCCCAATACTGCTATTGGTGGGTCTTGTCTTTTTCATGATGCAGCAAACCCAGGGAGGCGGCAGCCGGGTGATGCAGTTTGGCAAGTCCAGAGCCCGGTTGCATACTGATGACAAAAAGAAGGTCACCTTTGATGATGTGGCAGGGGCTGACGAGGTTAAGGAGGAACTGGAGGAGGTCGTGGAATTTCTGAAAAACCCCAGGAAATTCAACGATCTGGGAGCGAAAATCCCTAAGGGGGTGCTCCTTTTTGGCCCTCCCGGCACTGGTAAGACCCTCTTAGCCAGGGCGGTGGCCGGTGAGGCAGGTGTTCCCTTCTACAGCATCAGCGGTTCGGACTTTGTGGAGATGTTTGTAGGCGTGGGGGCCTCGAGGGTGCGGGATTTATTTGAGCAGGCCAAAAAGAATTCTCCCTGCATCGTTTTCATCGATGAGATCGATGCTGTCGGGCGTCAGCGCGGAGCCGGATTGGGCGGCGGCCATGACGAAAGAGAGCAGACCTTAAACCAACTCCTGGTGGAAATGGACGGGTTTGCAACCAACGAAGGAATAATAATTATCGCGGCTACCAACCGGCCAGACATTCTTGATCCGGCTCTCCTCAGACCCGGCCGGTTTGATCGGCAGATCGTGGTGGATGTTCCCGACGTTAAAGGCAGGAAAGAAATCCTCCAGGTTCATATAAAGGGGAAGCCGATTGAAAAAATTGTAGATCTGGATGTGCTGGCCAGGAGAACACCTGGATTTACCGGCGCTGACCTGGCTAACCTGGTTAACGAAGCGGCTCTTTTGGCTGCCCGCCGGAACCTTAAGCAGATCACCATGGAGGAATTGGAAGATTCTGTCGAAAGGGTAATCGCTGGCCCGGAGAAAAAATCCAGGGTAATCAGCGATTATGAAAAGCGTTTGGTAGCCTACCATGAGGCTGGCCATGCCATTGTTGGCCATATGCTGCCCAACACAGACCCGGTGCATAAAGTTTCCATTATTCCCAGGGGCCGGGCGGGAGGCTACACTCTCCTTCTTCCCAAGGAAGACCGGCGCTACATGACCAGGTCCCAAATCCTGGACATGGTGACGATGCTTTTGGGCGGACGGGTGTCGGAGGCTATGGTTTTGCAGGAAGTCAGCACAGGGGCACAGAATGACCTGGAGCGGGCTACTGAAATGGTGAGGAAGATCATCACCGAGTATGGCATGTCTGAGGAGCTGGGCCCATTGACTTTTGGCCGGCGCCAGGAGCAGGTCTTTTTAGGACGGGACATTGCCAGGGACCGCAATTACAGCGAGGCGGTAGCCTTTTCTATTGACAAGGAAGCCCGGCGGATTATGGATGAATGTTATGCCAGAGCCAAGAAAATACTGCAGGAGAACATGAACCGCCTGCATGCGGTTGCTAAAGCCCTGATGGAAAGAGAAACCCTGGAAGCGGAAGAATTCCTGCAGTTGATGCGTGAGCTTGATGCCAGGAGTGAGAGCCCGTCGCCAAAGAGTGACGGCGGCTTAGGCTTACCCCTCCCGGTTACTTCAGAAGCCCGGCGGGTTGCCCCTGAAAAGGCCGAGACCAGGGTAACTTTCAGATTTGGGCGCATACCGATAGGAAGGCTGGAGTGATACACGTTTAGGGAGGGTTGTGATTTTGGAAAGAACCTTCGTGATGGTTAAACCCGATGGGGTGCAGCGGAATTTGGTCGGTGAAGTTGTCCGCCGGTTTGAAGGCAAAGGCTGGCGTCTTGTTGCCCTGCGGATGCTGCGGGTAGCCAGAGTAATGGCGGAGAGCCACTATCAAGAACACCTTGGGAAACCCTTTTATCCTGGTTTGGTGGATTATATTACCAGCGGACCGGTGGTGGCTATGGTGTGGGAAGGTAAGGGGGTAGTTGCCGGTGCCAGGAAGCTGATCGGCGCCACCAATCCGGCAGAGGCGGCCCCGGGTACTATTCGGGGGGACTATGGTGTTGAGGTAGGCCGAAATGTAATTCATGGAGCCGACTCTGCAGAAAGTGCAGCCAGGGAGATCGGCATCTATTTTCAGGAAACAGATATCCATGCTTACCAGAAAGATCTGGAAAGATGGGTCTATGAATAGGCAAGAGCTTTAATTCTATTTTGCCCTTATCATACTTGTGATAGGGGCTGTTTATTACTTAAGATGCGGAGTGAAATAATTGGAATTGCTGCCGCTGGCCATGGCGTTTTTGCGGGACATCAATTACCGGGTAGCGGAACAGATCGAACGGGGCTATGATATCAACAGGCAAAACATCTGCGAGAATAGATCAGGCGATCGGGCGACCGGGCTGGACCTGCTGGTGGATAAGATGCTGGAGGATTCCTTGTCTGCCTTGAAGCCTGGAGGCGGAATGCTGGTAATCAGCGAAGAATCAGGGGTCAGGGCTTATGGGAGAGGAGTACCGGAATTTTTTATGGTTGTCGACCCGGTGGATGGGTCCAATAACCTGCGCCCCCACCCAACGCCGGAACCACGATTGGCTGTTTCTTTGGGTATAGGCCGGTTAGCGGAGCTGGAGCGCTTAGGGGACGACCGGGCCATTGAGGTAAGTGTCCACGGGGATCTGTATGGCGGAAATGTATATTGGGCTCTTAACGGTCAGGGAGCTTATTTTCAGCGGGGACAGCACCCTGTAAAGATTAAACCTTCTCCTGTCACGGAACTTAAATCTAGGGTCTTGCTGGGGATGGACCTTGATGATACTCCTTTCCTGCCTCCTGGTTACCTGGCAGTATTGGATAACCGGGTTATCCAGCGAAGGCTCGGCAGCACCATCCTGGATCTGTGCCAGGTAGCCAGCGGCCAGTACGACGGTTATTTAAGTTTATCCGGCAGGTTAAAAATTACTGATGTTGCCCAGAGCAGCCACCTGGTCAGGAATGCCGGCGGGGTGGTGGACTTGCTGGCGATCGAGGAGGGAAGGTTCTCTCCAGGGGGGTTCAAGTACTACTTGTGGCAGGTGGCGCAGGACGAAGGCCTCTTGAAGCGCCTGCGGTTTCAAATGTTGGCAGCCGGAAACCCCTGCCTGGCCTCCCGGATCAAGGGCTTGGTCCAATGGACTGGGTAGATATCCATGCCCCCACCAAGAGGGGTACCATCAGGGGAACGAAAATAGTACGGAGTTGTTTTCTTGTGGGTGCACAGTACTGAGTGCTTTATTTTCAGGGCAGGAGGTTTCTAAATTGGAATTGCATGTTGGTTTGCGGGGAGAAGCCAGGGTTAAGGTGGACGAAAGCAATACCGCGGTCAGATTTGGCAGTGGGAGCGTTTTGGTCTTTGCAACTCCTGCCATGATCGGTCTGATGGAAAAGGCGGCTCTGACCAGTGTCGATCCCCTCCTGGGTGAAGGTATGGCAACGGTGGGTGTTGAATTGAATATTAAACACCTGGCGGCTACCCCGATGGGGATGGATGTGGCAGCAGTATCCGAACTGATCGAAATTGACGGCAAGCGGCTCGTTTTCAGGGTAGAGGCTTTTGACGCCAGGGAAAAAATTGGGGAGGGCGTCCACCACCGCTATATTATTTCCTTAGCCAAATTTATGGATCGGGTTCAGGCTAAATCCTGTTTTTAATTGAGCGACTGTTGAGAGAGGGAAGGAGCATGGATGCAAAAGAGCGGCGCAGACTAATCCTGCACATGCTGCAAAATGGGCATGAGCCGGTGACAGGAACAGAACTTGCCAGGAGAATGGGGGTCAGCCGGCAGGTAATTGTGCAGGATATGGCCGTACTGCGAGCCTCGGGCGAACAAATATGGGCCACCCCCCAGGGATATCTGACGGTTCCTTCCGCTCTTCCAAAGGGTAAAACCCGGACCTTTGCCGTCTGCCATGACCGCCGGAGGCTGGAAGAGGAACTCCTGATCATTATTGATCAGGGCGGTCAGGTCTTGGATGTGGCAGTGGAGCATCCGGTTTACGGGGAACTTAAAGGATTGTTGCTGCTTTCCTCACGGCAGGATGTCGCAGATTTTCTTGTGCGGTTGGACCAAACCGGGGCAGAGCCCCTGTTGGCCCTTACTGGAGGTACCCATATTCACACCGTCCAGGCCAGGTCCGAACAAATCCTGGACGGAATTCAGGCTGCCCTGAGGAGGGCCGGCCTCCTGCTGGAGGACAATTAAAGAAAAAAGCCCTGACGGGCTTATTTTTTTAGCTATCAGCCGCTACGGTTGCCATCAGTCTTGTCAATAGGCCTAAGTCAGTCCGGGGCTTAATCAGGCTGCCGCTTAAAAAGAGGCTAAAAACCGCCAGCTGGACAGGATGAAGAACTGGTATGGGCAGATTAAAGTGTTTAAGTCCGTAAGCCAGCTGCATGGTGCAGGAGGGGCAGGAAGTAACCACTGCTTGCGCCCCTGTAGCTATAATGTTATTGATTTTCCGCTTTAACACCAGCAGGGATAATTCCGGGTGGGTGATGCCGAAGGAGCCTGCTCCGCCGCAACACATGTCAGATTCTTTCATCTCCAGCAGCCGGAGGCCGGGAATAGCCGCCAGCACTCTCCGGGGAGCCTCTTTGACCTTAAGTCCCCGGGCCAAATGACACGGATCATGGTAGGTAACAGCAATTGGCAGGGGCGCCATTTTCTCGGTAGGTAGCCCGTATTCAGTCAGCCAGGCGGTTACGTCCGTAATCCGCATGGCCATCCCTTGGGCCGGGGATCCGCCGGGAGCAGGCAGCCATTCGGGGTATTCTTTCAGAGAATCGCCGCAGGATGCACAGTCGCAGATGATGGGCCCGGAAGTATGCTCCAGGAGAGATACATTTTTCTTGGCCAAACGGACAGCCTCAGTCTGGTCGCCGCTGTTGTAGTGAGGGGCCCCGCAGCAATTGGTGTCCGGAATCGTTATCCGGCATTGCAGGGCTTCCAGGAGGTCCAGGGTGGCCAGGCCAATATTTCCAACCAGGTTTTCCACAGCGCAGCCGAGGAAATAGGTCACCTGGGGACCCATGCCTTTGGCCAGGGGCCTTTCCAGGATGTTTTGGCGAACATTTGGGTTTGCTTCCGCCGGCAGCAGGGCTTCTGCTGCTCTTAGGCCCGGGCTCGCCCCGGCCAGTCCGGACTTTCTCACCAGCCACCGGGCGCCGGATTTTTGATAGAAGCGGGCCAGCTTATTTAAAAACCTGGCCCGGTTGCTGTGGGAAAATACGCCCCGGTACAGTGTCCGTTGCAGCCAGGATAGCCCGTGGATCTGGCGCCAGGCGGCTCTGGCGGCCAGTATGATCTTATCGGTGGCTACAGAGGAAGGGCAATTAACCACACAGGCTTTGCATAAGAGGCAGGCATCAATCATCGTAAAAACAGCGGGCTCTTTTTCAAATTCGATCTGGCCGTCAACAGCCATCCTGAGCATCCGGTTTCGTCCCCTGGCAACAGCCATTTCTTCCCCTGTAGCCCTGTAGGTGGGGCAGGCGTCCTGGCAGAGGCCGCAGCGGTTGCAGCGCATAACTTCTTGCTTGATAATTGCGTTTGCCGGCTGGTTGCCCAAATTACTGCACCTCCCTAAGGAGTATAGCTTGCGGATTAAGAATTCTGAAAGGATCTACCGTATCTTTCAAGTTCTTTAAGAGGTGAATTTGCGCCGGAGGTTTGGATGGTGTCCAGACTCGAAACGGATTGTCTGTCACCAGGATCCCTTGGGAGGCCAAAGCCAAATTCAGCAACTGGCTTTCCAGACTATTCCGATGTGCTTCCCCTGCCAGGGGCAAAGTAAAGCGCAGGCAACCGGTTCCCAAGTCTGCCCAGATCCTTGCCGTGGCGTTTTGCTCCGTCAGCCCGGCCAACAGCCGTATCGTTTCCGGGGCGAATTTTCTGGGAACGTTGATGGTTCCGGCAATCTCCCCGGTTTGCGTGCTGCGCCCGTCAAAGGCCTTGACAGACAGGCGCCAATAGGCATCCGTTGCCTGAAGGGTGTCCGTGCAGATGGTTTGCCCCCCAAGACTTAAGACCTTTGCTTCATGCCTGTTCAGACTTTCTTCAGTTCCGTCACAAGCGATGACCAGGGCCCATTTCTGCGGGAGGGATAAGTCTGGGATGCCTTCTGTTTGGGAGGGAGACAACAAATGAACGGCTGCCGGGGATAGGCCGGAATGCAGCATTTCTTTAGCCGCGAATAAGGCATCGCTCAGTCCGGCATAGGTGGAAAAAAATATCTTCTCCTGCTCCGGTTCAGGGATCAGGCGAATAATTAAACTGGTAATTACCCCTAATGTTCCCCAGCTGCCGACAACAATAGAACTGAGGTCATAGCCGGCGACATTTTTTACGCTCTTGCCTCCGGCCCGGACTATTTTCCCATCAGCAGCGATAAATTCTGTTCCCAGCACGAAATGGCGCAACGATCCGTAGCGAAGGCTTTTCGGGCTGCCCAGGTTTCTGGCGGCTTCGCCGCCAAGGGTGGATATTTCCGGGCTGGCAGGCAGTACAGGCAGTCGCAGACCATAGGGTTGCAGGGCAGCCTGGAACTGGGCATTGGTGACGCCTGCTTCTACCACAGCCGTCAGGTTATTAGGGCGGATTTCCAGGATCTTATTCATCGACTGAAAGGAAAGGGCCAGCCCGCCTTTAACAGCCTCTATTCCCCGCCAGAGGCTTGTCCCTCCTCCTACTGGGAGGATCGGTGCCTTTTTTTCATTGGCGTACAAGACACATTCTCTGGCTTCGTCAGTGTTCCGAGGGGTAAAAACCGCTTCCGGAGCGAAGGGAGGGTGCAGGCCATAGCTACTTAAGCCGCTGGCATTCTGATCTATTGCAAAAGACAACGGCCGTAAATTTTGGTTTGCAAGCTTAGGTATAGCGTCCACCTGGCTACCACCTTTCTAATTCGGGGACATTCCGTGATCTGTTGTACTTATACGGGTATGCTCCGTGGCAAGAGCAGACAAGAGAACCGTCCCCTTGTCTACCCTTGTCTACGGGAGCAGCTTTGCCGGATTAAGAAGGCCGGCAGGGTCAAAAACGGTTTTCAATTTATGCATAAACTCCAGGGTGTCCGGTGTAAAGGCATCCTTCATGTGGCTTCGCTTTTCCAGGCCGACACCATGTTCCCCTGTGAGGGTACCTTCACTGACAAGGGTTTCATGAAAGAGCTCCTCGGCGGCTTGTTCCACCCTTAATATTTCGTCCTGGTTGCCTGGCTGGTACAGAAGATGGGGGTGCAGGTTGCCATCCCCGGCATGAGCCACCTGGACAATGGTGATCCCGTATTTAGTTCCGATAGCTGCTACCCGCTCCAGCATTTCCGGCAGGCGGTCCCTGGGTACGGTTACATCCTGGACCACGTAAGCTGGCCTTAAACGGCCAATGGTGCCGTTAACAGAGCGGCGTCCCAACCACAGGGTTTCCCGTTCGGCAGCGCTGGCGGCGGAACGCCAGCTTTGGGCGCCGTTTTTTTTCAGGACCTCGATAATCACATTTATTTGCCGCTGGATTTCTTCCTCATAGCCGTCAACCTCAATTAATAAAATAGCTTCCGCGTCGCGAGGCAGGCCAAGCTTGATGAAATCATCCACAGCTCTGGTCAGGGCCCGGTCCATTATTTCCAGGGTTGGGGGGACAATGCCCCGGGCGATGATTTCTGACACCGCATCACCGGCCTTTTGCAAGCTGTTGAAAACCGACAATACTGTCTGGTAGGCTTCCGGCTGGCGGGTGAGCTTGCACAGAATTTTAGTGGCAATCCCCAGGGTTCCTTCCGAGCCTACCAACAGCCAGGTGAGGTCGATCTCCGGATTAGCCTCGCCCAGAAGTCCGCCGGTGGTAATGATGCTGCCATCAGGCAAGACAACCTCCAGACCCAGAATGTGATTTTTGGTCACACCGTATTTCACTCCCCGGATCCCGCCGGCACATTCCCCTACATTGCCGCCAATTGTTGCAGCCTTTTGGCTGGAGGGATCCGGAGCAAAGATGTATTTATAAGGCTCCAGGGCCCGCTGCAGGTCAAGGTTAACAACCCCTGGCTCAACCAAAGCGGTTTCATTTTCAAGGTCGATCTCTAAGATCCGGTTCATTTTTGTCAGGACCAAGGCAATCCCGCCTTTGATGGGTACAGATCCGCCGCTTAAGTTAGTCCCGGCTCCCCTGGGCACGACCGGAATTCGGCGGGAGTGGGCCAGGCGCATCACCCGGCTTACCTCTTCGGTGCTATGCGGAAAAACAACCACCTCCGGCAGGCCGAAATAGGTGGAAGAATCAAAGGCATAGGCTTCCCGCTCAATCAAGGAAGTGAGGACTGAGGCGGAGCCCACAATTTCTTTCAGGGAATTGATCACGCTGGCATGCATTTGTCAAGACCTCCTTACTTGCCTGAAGATCCTTAGGGGTTACAAGAAAAAGAACAACCCGGCATTGCGGGTGAAACTTAGTCTGCCAATATTATAGTGGTTATTTTATGAAAAAGAAAGAGGGTGAATGAGTTCTAAAATAGCGAAAAACCAATCGTTGACAAACTCCCTGAGATTTGCTTAAAATAGAGCTAAGAAACAGCCATTTTTTTTTAATCCTAAGTGACAAGACAGCTGACATTACAAAGGAGGAGTAAGTTGATGAAAGCAAAAGAGCTAGCCATTGGAGGTCTTTTGACGGCCCTATCCCTGATGATCCCGCTGGTGTTTGGCCAGTACCTCAGGATTTATGTCCCTCCCTTTTCGGCCACCCTGGCCTCCCATGTGCCCTTGTTTCTGTCGATGCTGATCAGCCCGGCGGTAGCGATTATGGTCGGTTTAGCCTCTGCCCTGGGTTTTCTGATTGCCACAACTCCTGTGATCGCAGCCAGGGCCTTTATGCACGTGTTTGTGGGATTGGCCGGGGCTATCATGGTTAAAAGAGGTATTCCATATTACAAGGTGTTACTTGCGCTCCTGCCCCTCCATGCCGCTCTGGAAGCATTGGTGGTGATTCCCTTTGGTTTTGATGTCTTCCGTTGGGGAGTTGTAGTTGGTGTAGGTACTGGTCTGCATCATCTGGTGGATACCGCCATTAGCCTGGCACTGGTGCAGACCCTTGATCTTAAGCGCCTGCGCCAGTGGGCGGCTTAAAATTGCCTGACAATTCATCCTTAAACGCAAAACGTCCCCAACATGAATTTTCTAATGCAAGGACTTTTGTGTCGCTATACTAGGTGGGGCGAATGCTGACCATTTTGCCGGCCTGTTTTAGTTTTTCCGCCAGGGCTGCCACGATCTCACGGCGCGAAAGAATCCCCGCCGGTTTTAAGGTATTGTGATGGGCCGGATTGATGGCCTGGCCCAGCCAAAAATAGATTTCATCCGCCTCCGTAAAGAGCTGCAAGAGGCGGGCAGCCCCAGGGCCGGCCTCCTCCCACAGTTCTGGCTCCTCAATAATATTGTAGGCCCTGTTCAAGGTGATGGCACCTTCACAAGCCAGGGCGATACCTGGTATCTCATAGTAGGCAGGGGCGCCGTATTCCCCGGGATGCAATAAGGGGGTTACCCCCAGGTGCTTGGCCAGCAAGGAGGTGGTGGTGCCGCCGCAAACTGCTTTGGTACCTTCAGCCTTAAGGAATTGGTCCATGACCTGGACAGTATGCTCTTTCTTTCCCGGGGGGCCGGTCAACACCTGTAATACCCGGGGCTGGCGCAAAGAAATTACGCCGGCGGTGAGGTCGTCAAGCGGACGGTGCTGGCTGACGGCCGCCGCTTCCTTGATGACGGCTTGGGGAATGCGGGGTATGTCTCCCCGCTTAGCCAGGCCGGAGGTGGTAAGAAACTTTTTTAAGCCGTTTTCGCCCCAGCCCCTGGGCAGGGCCTTGCTTAAGCCCGCATTGACAACTCCGTCGGTAAAACAAAGCAAGGCCTCATATGGCCTCAAGTGGGTGCTGCCTTCCTGAATAACCTCTCCTTCCCAGTACTGGGGGCGAAACCCGATCAATTCGATTCCCCTGAGGGTCAGCAGGAGGGGAGGAGGGGACTCGTAGCAGTAGAGCAGCACTTCTCCATCCGGAGACAAGCGGGTAGCCAGGAAAGCAGCCCAGGAACTCCCCTTTGTCCTTGCTGTTTTCAGGGTCCGCAAGGCAGCCTTGATGGCTTCCCCCGGAGTAAAGCCGTTTTCAATCAAGCCCAGAAAGTATTCGGCCGCCAAGGTAGCACTGACCTTGGCAGGCATCCCGCTGCCCAAACCATCGGCCAGAATTACCCAGGTCGCCTCTTCCCGCCGGGAGACTAACCAGAGGTCGCCGCAGTGGCGATGCCCTGTCTTGCATAGCTGGTAAAAATAATCTTCTACAAACAGGCGCGGCATCAGTCTCCCTCCTTTCTTTTCACCAGATCGGTAAGCGCTGCCAGGATCGTGCTGGTTTCCGCCGCCGATCTACCTAATAGCCTGGTTACCTCCTGGGCAATCTCCACCTGCCGGTCTACCACCTGTTCCGCCCGCATCAGGGTCTCTTTCCGCAATAAATCGAGTTCCGATTCCTGTCTCTTGCTGCGGGTGAGGTTGACCAGGATGCCCACCAGCTGCACCCCTTCCTCAACACCGATTTTATATACCAGCTGCTGGCAGTAAAGACCGTAGGAGTTGTGATGCACAGTTTCATTATAAATCTCTGCCTGCCCTTGCAGCACCCGCTGGAAGGGTTCGGGGTTGATGAAGTAATTGATGTGTTTGCCCCGGCAGTAGTCGCTGGTCATAAACATCTCCTGAAACTTGGGATTGGCGTGGACAATCTTTAAGTCCCGGTTTAAGATCACGATCGCACTGGGGCTGTTCATAATAATAGCATCGGTCTGCATTTCCGCATGGTGCCGCATAAAAGGCAAACACATCTCAATTTCCGCCATCCCGGCCAGGACTGCTAAAGCCTTTTCTTTACAGGTATCGTAGCCGCAGGCGCCGCAGTTTAACTCATCCTGTGGCTCATATTTGCCCATTTTGGTCAAGACCTGGCGGATCTGGGTTTCATCGGGCAAAGAAACCCTTGCCGGCTCAAGATAATAGTTCTTGGTCAGATCAAGATTGATCTCTTCTGCTTTTAAAGATTCCTGGAGGGTAGGGAAAGCAGTCAATTCTGCAATGGTATTGAGAAAGGCCCGCCTTAGTGCCAGGGGGTTCTCCTGGCAGCCCATCCCCACTCCCCCAAGGCAACCTTCCGGACACATCATGGCCTCCAAGACCAGGGGATCCTGGGAGTCAGCCACGAATTCCACCGCCTCTCGCACCGCCTCTGTTCCGCTGGCGGCGATCAGCAGTTGGTCCAAACGGTCCGTGGTATGCCCGGCTGTTCTGGCAAATCCCCCGCTTAAGGGGAAGTAAGCCGCCGGTAAAGACGTGACATCATTAAAGGTGCTCTCCTCCGCCAGGAGAGGGTTCAACTTTTTTAACTGGAGCCATTTTTTCAGTTCTGCAAAGGTCAGGACCGCGTCCACACCGGGGGGATGCGTTTCTCCCAGGGCTTCCGCCTTCTTGGCCAGGCAGGGGCCGATAAAAACCACTTTAATATCCTGTCCATAGGTTGCTTTCAAGTACCTGCCGTGGGCGATCATGGGCGAGGCCACCGGCAAAAGCAGGGGAGACAGCTCCGGTTTCCTTTGCTGAATATAACTGACTACAGCCGGGCAAGCGGTATAAATATACCGCCCTTGGGGGTTTTTATCCATAATTGCTCTTGCTGCCCGTGCAGAAAGCTCCGCTCCCACGGCGGTTTCAGTCACCAGGGCAAAGCCCAGTTGCCGCAATACACTGGGTAAACCTCTGATCTCGGCGGGACTGAAGGCTGCCAGGTAGCTGGGAGCCAGGGAGACGATCACCGGACTGGTACCCTTGAACATTGCTGATACCAGTCCGGTTTCGTCCAGGTAAACCTTGGCCCCTTGGGGGCACTCTCTGATACACCTGCCGCACAACAGGCACTTTTCAGGTACCACTTTTGCCTGGTGGCCTTCTTTGCGAATAGCTTTGGCCAGACATCCCCGCACACAGCGGTTACAGTCCCGGCAGCGGGCCGGGTTAGTCCAGAGGATGACCTTGCTGCCGGCCAGGTCTGGGGGCCTCTCTGTGATCACTATTTTATTCACCTCTCATATCAGCGATCCTGGGCTTGGCCAATTTCCTGGTCCAAGCGCCGGGCTAAATCTGCTAAGGTGCATTTCTCTAAGAGCCGGCCATTCATATGGACACAGGGGCCCTTATCACAGGCTTCGCTGCAAAAAGTGGCGCTGATATCCACCAGGTGGGATTGTCCGTTTTCTTCCACATGAGCCAAAATCTGTCGCAAAAGGTCGTGGCCCCCTTTTAAATGGCAGTTGGTGCCGACGCAAATCTCCAGGTGCACCAATGCCTCTGTTCCGGTCTGGAGCACCATTTCTTTAGCCTCGATCCGCCGGCGAGAATGGTAACTTGTGTGCAACAGTTCATGGCTTAAGCCCTGGTTGGGGCTGCCTAAGACCTCGACATAAAAGCGCTGCAGGTATGGGTTATCCTGGCTGTTATGCATCTGGAGCATGGTATCCAGTTGGTAGATGCCTGCCTGCCGGGCTTTTCGCACGGAGACGTCTTTAGGGATTGGCTGGCCGGCCCCGCCTACGCAGCCGCCGGGACAGGCCATTACTTCCACCAGGTCGTAATGGCTCTTACCCTGCTGGATATCCTCCAGCAGCCTTTGGGCTGCTCCCAGCCCGTGGACTGCCGCGACCTTAACAGTGCTGCCGCCCAGGGTTATTTCAGCCTCTTTTACTGGTTTTAAGCCTCTCAAAGGGCGAAAGTTGACCGCCGGCCCCTGCCGGGAGCCGCCCAGGGCCTGGCTGGCAAAGCGAAGCACTGCCTCGGCCACTCCTCCGGTGGTCCCAAACAGCACTCCGGCTCCGCTTTTAAAACCAAAAGGCAGATCCAGCCTTTCCGGCTCGAGGGAGGGAAAATCCAGCCCAGCCTCCTTAATCATTTTGGTCAGCTCATGGGTAGTGATCACAGCATCCACATCCGGCGCACCATTGCTGGTGAATTCCGGTCGCATCCGCTCGAATTTTTTGGCCGTACAAGGCATAATGCTGACGACAAACACCTGTTCCGGTTTGATTCCCAGTTCCAGGGGCAGCTCCCGCTTTAGCACTCGGCCTAACATCTGCTGGGGGCTCTTGCAGGTGCTTAAGTTGTCCAATAGTTCCGGGTAATACTGTTCAACCAGCTTGACCCAGGCCGGGCAGCAGCTGGTAAACTGGGGCAGGTTGCGGCCTTCCTGGAAGCGGGCCAGAAACTCGGTGCCTTCTTCAAGCACCGTCAGGTCTGCCGCAAAAGCGGTATCGTAAACCTTCTCCACTCCCATATATTTTAAGGCAGCCACGATTTGACCGGTGCTGGTTTCACCTGGGGGGAGACCGAAAGCCTCGCTCACCCCAATGCGGACGGCAGGGGCCACCTGAGCGACCACTACCCGTTCCGGGTCATGAATAGCCTGCCAAACCTGATCCAGATGGCTTTGCACTGCCAAAGCACCTGTAGGGCAAAGGCTGGCACACTGGCCGCAATTGACGCATTCCGTCTGGTCAAGCTTCATCCCGAAGGACGGCTGGACCTGGACTGCGTTACCCCGATAGGCAAAATCCAAAACTCCAATCCCTTGGATTTCCTGGCAAAATCGCACACAATCCCCACACAGGACACATTTGTTGGGGTTTCTTACCAGCGAGGGACTGGAAGTGTCTACCGGGCGGAGTTCTGTCCGGCGGCGGTAGCGCACGGGGTTGGCTCCCAGCCGGTCTGCCAGCTTCAAAAGCTGGCAGGTGCCAGACTTGGGACAGGTGGGGCAATTGACCTCATGGTTGGCTAAAAGGAGCTCCACTGTAATCCGGCGGATTCCCCTAATTTCGGCGGTATTGGTTTTGACCACCAGCCCAGGTTCTGGCTTGGTGGTACAGCTGGTGACCAGACCCCTCCCGGCTACCTCCACCAAGCATAGCCGGCAGGCGCCGTAAACGCTCAGGTCGCTGTGGTAGCAAAAAGTCGGCAGGTCTATCCCGCTGGCCCGGATAAGTTCCAAAAGATTCTGCTGGCCGTCTATCTGCACGATCCGGCCGTCGATAGTCAAAGACTGAGTTCCGGTCATCTGGTGATCCCTCCGGTTGATCAGAATTTCAGGCCACAGAAATGGCCCTCGGTTTGCAAATCTTGGCACAGACTCCACACTTGATACACTTGGCAACATCAATGCGGTGGGGTATGCGCCGCTCTCCTAAAATGGCCCCCACGGGGCATTTTTGGGCGCACAGGGTGCAGCCTTTGCAGGCTTCCTGGTCGATGACATAGGTCTTAAGCTCGGCGCAAGCGCCTGCCGGGCAGTAAAGCCGCTCAGTGTGGGCCAGGAATTCGCTCTTAAAGGATGTCAGCATGCTTAAAACAGGGTTAGGCGCACTTTTTCCCAGGCCGCAGAGGGAGGCCTTCTTCACTGCCAGTGCGGTTTCCAACAACAGGTTCAGATCCCCGGGCTGGGCCTGGCCCTTGGTAATATCCTGCAGGATGCCCAGCATCTGCTTGGTGCCTTCCCGGCAGAGGACACACTTGCCGCAGGACTCATTCTGGCTAAACTGCATGAAAAAGCGGGCTATCTTGACCATGCAGGTGGAATCATCCATCACTACCATTCCCCCGGACCCCATCATCGCTCCTGCCCGGGACAGGCTATCAAAATCCACCGGCAGATCCAGGTGTTCCATGCCTAGGCAACCGCCGGAAGGCCCGCCGATCTGTACTGCTTTAAACCTGCGGCCTTCCGGGATCCCGCCGCCGATATCATAAATGATTTCCCGCAGGGTGGTACCAAGCGGCACTTCAATGAGACCGTTATTCCGCACATGGCCGGTGAGAGCAAAGGTCTTGGTGCCAGGATTTTTGGGGCTGCCGTATTTAAGAAAATCTGTTACCCCCAATTCAAAAATCCGCTTGACTGTGCCCAAGGTCTCCACATTATTGACCACTGTCGGCTTGCCAAATAACCCGGATTGGGCGGGATAGGGCGGCCTTGGCCGCGGCATCCCCCGTTCCCCTTCGATGGAGGCCAGGAGGGCTGTTTCCTCGCCGCAGACAAAGGCGCCGGCACCCTCGATCACCTCACAGTCGAAGGTAAACCTGGTGCCGAAAATTTGCCTGCCGATCAGGCCCAAGGCCTTGGCATCCTGGATGGCCTTTTTCATCCTGGCCAGGGCCAAGGGGTATTCCGCGCGGATATAAAAGTAGCCGTGGCTGGCTCCTGTTGCGTAGGCGGCAATGATGGCGCCTTCCAGCACCAGGTGGGGGTCACCTTCCATTAAACTCCGGTTCATGAAGGCGCCGGGGTCCCCTTCATCCCCGTTGCACACCAGGTATTTGATGGTACCTTTTGCCTCCAGGGTTGCCAGCCACTTGCGGCCGGTAGGAAAACCGGCTCCTCCCCGGCCCCGCAGGCCTGAAAGAAGCACTTCATGACAGACCTGTTGCGGGGTCATCTGGGTGATTACCCGCCGGGCTGTGGTATAGCCCCCGATGGCAATAAATTCCTCGATATCCTCCGGGTCGATGTTTCCGCAGTTGGCCAGGACCAAACGCACTTGCTTGCTGTAAAAGGGGATCTCCTGGGTGCTGCGGCAGGGCATGCCGGTATGGGGATGCTTATAGTGCAATCTTTCCACGGCCTCACCCTTGATGAGCGAGGTCTCTACGATCTCCGCCACATCTTCCGGCTTGACATGGCAGTAAAAAAGCTCTTTAATTCCTGCGGTCAGAGGTTTAACCGTAACCAGAGGTCCGATCTGGCAAAAACCCTTGCAGCCGACCTTTTTAATCTTGCTCTGACACCCGCAATGGTCTTCCCCGGTCAGCTCAACCTGGACCAGGTTCTTTAAACCATCTGTCAGCCGGGCAAACTCCTCGTAAACCTTTAGGGCGCCGGTGGCGATGCAACCAGTGCCGCAACAAACCAGCACCAGGTAACTTAAGCCGGCTGTATCAGCGGTCTTTTTGGCAGTAATCTCTGATATGTTTTCCACTAGATTTGCTGCCCCTCCTTGATCTTGATTTGATCGATAATCTGATTCAATTCTTCCGGCGTCACCTGGCTATAAACCTGGTCATTAATTACCACTACCGGTGCTAAGCCGCAGGCTCCCAAACAGGCAACTGTTTCCATAGTAAAAAGGTAATCGTCAGTGGTGGGTTTTTGCTCATTTAGCTGCAGCTTTTTTTGCAGCAAGTCAATTAAATGTTGGCTGTGCTTGACATGGCAAGCGGTCCCGTCACAGATGCGGATAACGTACTTGCCCTTGGCGGCAAGGGAAAAATGGGCATAAAAAGTTGCCACTCCAAAGACCTTGGCTCTGGAGAGACCTAAATTAGTGGCCAAATAACTTAAGACCGGTTCTGGCAGATACCGGTATTCCTCCTGAACAGCTTGCAGGATAGCAATCAGCCGTGTCGGATCCCCATTAAAGCGATCAAGGATTTCAGTTACTTTTTTAAATTGCCGGGGGCTTACCGGGCCCTGGCGGGAGGCAGTCACACCAACCATCTTTTTCCTCCTTTGCTGCGGTAGTACAGTTTGTATAACCGGTTTCCTGGCTTCTGCAGGTAGCGCTATCACCACTCTTTCTTCGAATTAGCTATAAAATGCAAGTTGTAGCTCGCGCATAATAAATCTTACCATATATTCTATTATAAGTTAAGGATAGATTAGAAATCAACATAAATTGTGAAAACAATCACTATCTTCGTTTGAGAACCGTTTACCTCCCTTCCATAAGGGAGGTAAACGGAAGGCAAATCAGAAGCTCATGATCTCAATCGTTAAATGGTCTTTAATTGGGGTCGCAACCGGTTTTCGATCAGGTCCTTCACTCCTGCCGGGGTAACCCCGGTAACCAGCTGGTCGCCAATCCGGAGAGACACTCCCTGGTCGCAGTGCTCCAGGCAGAAGGTAGCGCTGATACTTACCTGCCGGTCCAGATTGGCCTGCCGGATTTCCTGGAGCAGGTTTTCCAAAACCCCGTGGGCCCCGCGCAGGAAACAGCCGGTTCCTACACATACTGAGACTTCCAGTGCTCCAGCCTTGGCCTCCAGAATGGGGTGGACAGTGCTGCCAGGCATCCTCCGCCGGGGACTGTAGGTAGTATGCAGCAAGTGGTGGGCTTGTTCGCTGCCGGGTTTACCCAGGTAGCGCTGATACATCTCTTTGACAAAGGGGTTATGGGAAGCAATCCTAAGCTGCATGGAGCGGTCGATGCGGTAGAGCCCTTTTTTTCTGAGGCCCCGGGTTCCTTCACCCGGATAGGGCTGGCCGCCGCCGCCCACACAGCCGCCGGGACAGGCCATTACTTCAATCAAATGGTAGTAGGCCTTTCCTTCGCGCACTGCCTTCAACAGCTCCCCTGCCGCCTTCAAGCCGCTGACAATGGCTACTTTGAGGGTGAGGTCCCCCAAGGAAATATCGGCAGTTTTCACCCGGTCTTCTGAGGCTAACTCTTTAAAGGTAAAACCAGGGGGCTGAGGCAGGCCGGCCTCTTCCAGGGCCAGCCGCAGGACTGCTTCGGTTACTCCGCCGCTGGCGCCGAAGATTACCCCGGCCCCGGTGGTCATGCCCAGGGGATTATCGCAGGCTTCCGGCTCCAATTCGGCGAAAACAATGCCTCCCTGCCGGACCAGTTGAGCTGCTTCTATTGTTGATAAGACCACATCCACGTCGGGACCTGCCTGGCCGGCGTGCTCCGGGCGCTGGGCCTCAAACTTTTTAGCCGTACAAGGCATCAAAGAGACCATCACGACCTTCTTTTTTCCTGCTCCCAAGTCAGTTTTCGGCAGTTCTTTCACCAGGGTTCCCAGCATCTGCTGGGGAGATTTGCAGGTAGAAATATTGGGGAGATAATCGGGAAAGTACTGCTCCGTATACTTGACCCAGGCCGGACAGCAGGAGGTTAAATGGGGAAACGGACCCCCATGGCCCAGCCTTTCTTTAAACTCATGGGTCTCTTCCAATGTGGTTAAATCTGCGGAAAAGACCGTATCATAGACCCGGTCAAAGCCCAATCTTTTTAAGGCGGCCACCAAGAGGCCGGTGCCGTCTTCCCCGGGCGGGAGGCCAAACTCTTCCCCGAGGGAAACCCGTACAGCAGGAGCCAACTGAGCTACCACAAAGGCATCCGGGTCCTGGAGGGCCTCCCAAACCCGGTCCACCTCCGAGCGAACGGTGATGGCGGCGGTGGGGCACACGGAGGCACACTGGCCGCAGTGGACGCAGTCCACTTCGACCAGGTTCTTCCCAAAAGCCGGCAAGACTACTGTCCGGGAGCCCCGGAAAGCAAAGTCCAAAACTCCCAGCCCCTGAACTTCCCGGCACATGCGCACACAATCCCCGCAGAGGATGCATTTATTGGGATCCCGCACCACAGCAGGACCGGAAGCATCCAAAGCCAGCTCTTCCTGCCGCTGGCCATAGCGGGCCTCCCTTAGGCCCATACGCTGGCAGAGCTCTTGCAATCGGCAGGCCGTACCTTTGGGGCAGGTAGGGCAGTCCAGTTTGTGGTTAGCGAGGAGCAGTTCTAAAATAGTCCGGCGCATCTGCAATAACTTGGGGTTGTCTGTAACCACCTGCATCCCGTTTTCCGGTTTGGTAGAGCAGGAAGCCATCAGCCCCCGGCCTGCCACTTCTACCAGGCAGAGGCGGCAAGCCCCATAAACGCTTAATTCAGAGTGATAACAAAAAGACGGGATATCGATGCCTTCCCGGCGGGCAGTTTCCAAGAGGCTTTCACCAGGGTAATAGGAAACCTCCCGCCCGTTAAGGCTTATTTTTCCCAAAGCTATTTTTTCGCTGCCTGGATTAAGGGACTGAGTGGTCATCAGACTACCTCCTTCATCTTGCTGCTTCTGGTAATAGCCTGGAACTTGCATTTTTCGGCACAGGCGCCGCATTTAATGCAATAGGCGATCTCGATGGTGTGGGGTTGTTTTCGTTCGCCCCGGATGGCGTTTACCCGGCAGGCCTTGACACAAACACCACATCCGGTACATTTATCCAGGAGGATCACATAATCTAAGAGTTCTTCACAAACTCCCGCCGGACAGCACTTCTCTTCGATGTGCTGGCGGTATTCTTCCCGGAAGTAGCGCAGGGTGCTTAAAACCGGGTTGGGGGCCGTTTTGCCCAGGCCGCACAGGGAGGCATTGGCTACTACGGAGGCCAGACGTTCCAGATCTCCCAGGTCCTGGGGCTTGCCCTGACCGGTAGTAATTCTCTCCAGGATTTCGAGCATTTTTTTCGAGCCTTCCCGGCAAGGGATACACTTGCCGCAAGATTCCTCCTGGATAAAGTTCATGAAAAAGCGGGCAATCTCCACCATGCAGGTGCCCTCATCCATTACCACCAGCCCGCCGGAGCCGACCATGGCCCCTACTCCTTTTAAGGATTCGTAATCAAGCGGCAGTTCCAGATGTTCCGTTGTCAGGCATCCCCCGGAAGGGCCGCCGATCTGGACAGCTTTAAAAGGATATTCCCGGCGCATTCCTCCGCCGATATCAAACACCACCCGGCGCAATGGTGTCCCCATTGGCACTTCTACCAGGCCGGTGCGGGCTACCTGGCCGGCCAGGGCAAAGGTTTTGGTCCCTGGGCTAGTGGGGGTGCCGTACTGGCGGAAAGCCGCAGCGCCTTCTTTAATAATATAAGGTACAAGTGCCAGGGTCTCCACGTTATTGATCACCGTCGGTTTGCCCCAGAGACCGGAAACAGCCGGGAAGGGAGGCCGGGGACGGGGCATGCCCCGCTGGCCTTCGATGGAAGCAAGGAGGGCTGTCTCTTCACCGCAGACAAAGGCACCGGCTCCTTCCTTCAGGCGAATATTGAGGGAAAAATTGCTGCCGAGGATGTTCTCGCCTAGTAAGCCCCAGTCCTTCGCTTCCTGGATGGCATGGTAGGTGCGGCTGACGGCCAGGGGATATTCCGCCCGGAGATAAACATAGGCCTCATCAGCACCCACCGCATAGGCAGCCAGGGCGATGCCCTCCAATACCCGGTGCGGGTCACCTTCGAGAAGGCTTCTGTCCATAAAGGCGCCCGGGTCTCCCTCATCTGCGTTGCAAACGATGTATTTCTTGTCTCCCGGGGCCTGGCGGCAGGCGTCCCATTTCACGCCGGTCGGAAATCCGCCGCCCCCGCGCCCTCTTAAGCCGGAGGCCCTGATCTCCGCCACTGCCTGTTCCGGATTCATGTCAAAAAGAGCCCGGGCCAGGGCCTGGTAGCCGCCAAAGGCCAGGTATTCCCGGATATCCTCGCTGTCCAGGCGGCCGCAGGTGGACATGGCAATCTTTTCTTGATGGGCATAAAAAGGGATCTGAGATTCTATAGGCAAAAGCTCCTGGTTTGGCCCCTGGTACAAGAGCCGGGGAATAATCCGTCCCCCGAGGACAGTCTCCGTAACAATTTCATTAGCATCCTCCGGCTTGACCCGGGCATAGACGATGCGCCCCGGCTCCAGCACCACCATGGGTGCCAGCTGGCAATACCCATGGCAGCCAGCCTTGATGAGCCCTGCCTCTCCACTTGCGGCCGGTTGGGGCCGGTGATGGGCAAAGGCCGGCATTGGTTTTGGGTGAACAGGCTGTCCATCCACATGGTCAGGCAAGAGGCCTAAACGGGCTTTAAGACCCCGGGCGTCCAGAGCCTGGCTCAGGGCGGCATATACCTCCTTAGCTCCACTGGCAATGCAGGCGGTCTCCATGCAAACTAATAGGCGAATCTTTTGGGCCTCTATTTCAGCTTGATGCAAAGCGGCCGCCCGGTCCAGATCCGCCCGCCCGGCTAATTTCTCAGGAAGAGAGGGTTTAGTAAGAACCGCCTGATGTATTTCTGCTGCCGGCGACTCTGGTTTGGTCGAAGGAACCAGCGCATCTTCCGCTGCCAGCCGGAGCATCAGCTGGGTGGCTTCTCCCGGAGTGAGGTTGCCGTATACCTCCTTGTCGTTGACCATCACTACCGGCGCCAGGCCGCAGGCGCCGACACAGGCCACTCTTTCCACGGTAAACTTAAGGTCAGCGGTGGTCTCAGGGCCTGTGGCGGTAGGGGAAAGCCCCGCGGCTTCCCGGATAGCGTAGTTCAATTTTTCTGAACCCCGGACATGACAGGCAGTGCCGTCACATACTTTGATCACGTAGCGGCCCCGGGGTTCTAGGGTAAACTGGGAATAAAAAGTTCCTACACCAAAGACGACCGAGGGAGGAATATCCAGGGCGTTGGCCACATAAGCCAGGGTCTCTTCCGGCAGGTACCGGTACTCCCCTTGGATATCCTGGAGCATTGCTACCAGGTTTGATACCTTGCCCCCGTGGCGGGCAACAATGGCGTTTAATTTTTCGACCTTGCTCAAGGGCTGTACTTGTTGTGGGTTAGCAGTCATAAGTTAGCTTTTCCCCCTTCTTTAATGCCTGGAGATGTTATTGGCCTGAGGAGTTTCTTTTTTGTTCAGAGGCGTCCTGGCTTTGTGCAATAGTTCACAAAATTAGCAAAAAACTTCACCTCCTCTGGCAAAGGTGTATTCCTGCCCAGGCTAAAATATATCAGGCCCATGAAAACCATCGGCCAAATGTTTTGAAAAAATTATAATTTATTATAACATGCTGACAAATCCTCTACAATTTTTTTTTGGCTAATGGTAAGAAGTGTTGGTGTGAATAATAAACTTTTTTTACCTTTAGCAGGAATTTATCCTAAAGCTGTCGAATAAATCAAAAAATTAGCATGGCGTTGCTTGGGGGGCATTTATGGAAGCAACCCTTGGTGCTCTCAAAAAAAATATCATGCGGATCTACAATGCTGTTAACCAGGAAATGTTTGAAACAGGGGTTAAGCGGTTGCGGGTCGATGTGATTGGCACCAGGATTATCATCCTGGCTGACCACCAGCGGCTGGCAGGCTTGGCTGCCCTTGATTCAACAAACCGTTTCGTCACCCGTCTGGCGGATGTAGCCTTGCTTGATGAGAATAAACGCAGGCTTAAGGCCACTATTGAAGCCCAATACCCCAATATTAAGATTAAAACGGTATTAAAAGATTATGATCCTTTTACTGAAATAGCTGGAACTATTATCGTGACTGAACAACCCCTTGATGAGATTTTTAGCTAGATTGTTTGTTTTTGGTTTGTAGGACAAGTCTCTTGCCTGAAATGGGACAAGGGGCAGCCTGTAAATAAAAACCAGAAGGTTGCGGGAACTCCCAGCAGGGTGAGCCCACCATACCGCCGGTTAAAAGACATCATCCCATGGCTGTAGGCCATGATATGCTGTGCTTTGAACCGGCGTTTTGTCTTCTGGTAGGGGAGGTGAGGCAAAGGGTTCTTTGTGGGGGGCTTTTTCCATCGTAATTTTGCATAAAGGAGGTCGAAAATGCTGGTAAAGACGACTGTTGGGGATGTTGTAAACGCATTGAACCGGATTACCGGCGGGCGTGTAATCACAGATGTGGGGCATCTGGCTGCCGGGAAGAATCCTTTTGTGGTAGTTAAGTCTTCCAATATTCCGGGGAAAGAAATAATGGAAACTCCCGGACTGGTTTTTGGTGATCCGGTAAAGCCGGTGCGCAGATTGGCTGTGGCTATGACCCTTACAGAATCTGCAATTGAACTGGCAGGGGGCACCGGGGTTGATGCCATTGTAGTGCATCACCCTGTTGCGGATGCCGCCAGTTCAGGCGGTGTACCATTAAAGTCCTATCTTTCTCTTTACAACCTGGCGGTGTTCGAATTGCATGAGGCGTTTCACGGGCTGCACCCGGGAATTCCCTATATCCATGGCCATCTGCCCTTCAGGGTTGAGGTTGCCTACGGAGGGGTGCCGGGGAATGTGGTTTTCTTCGGCAAGGTTTTGCCGGAGATCAATACGGTAGAAGATATCATGCACCGTCTGGAAAACTTTATGGGCTGTGCCCAGGAACAGGAATTGCTGATTAAGGAACAGGAAATCCGGGATTGCTGGGATATAAAGGAAGCAATTACCGTCAACGGACCTCTTCTTTTAAACGGCGAGACTAAAAACCCAGTCAGGACCGTCATTCATATTACTCCGCACGGGGGCCTTACTCCTGCTCAGTTGGAACGGGCCGCCAGGGAATGCCCAGAAGCAGATACGGTTATCTGCAGCATCAGCCGGGTGCGCGGGGACAGTCCGCTGGTCGATAAGGCGAAAGAATTAGGGCTTAACTTCGTTGTTGGCAATACTCATGCCCTTGAAATCCTGGAAAACGGCATGCCTTTGGCCTATGCCATCCAATCGCTGATGCCAGAAGTGGAAGTAGTGCTATTTCGGGAGCGGGTTACCAGCATTCCGCTGTATAGAGCCGGAACCAGGACTATTCGGGACTATGCCCAGGAGATTGCCGACAGATACCTGTTGGCTGGAAAATAAAAAAGAAAATCAGAAAGGGGAGATCATGATGGCCAAATTAGAAGCCGAAATAGCGTCCAAGAAAAGGGTAATTACTGGAATAGAGTATTTTGGTCTGGGATTGGTTGTTTTATCCCTGTTCGGTCTTTTCTATAAGCCGAGCGCTATTGCCGGTGTATTTGATGCGATGGTTGCCAATGCCTATACTATTTTCCGGGTTTTCATTTTTGGGAACTGGAGCCAGGGCCAATGGACTCCGTCCACCGTAGGAGTGGCAATTATTGTCAGCGTGATGGTTGGGCGAATTTTGGAGCGTTTAGGTTTTACCGATGCGTTGATGCGGATCTTTGTCCCGATCACCAGGTATTTTGGAGTCAATTCTGCCGTAGTCATCCCGGCCGTCTACAACATTCTTGGCGATATCAATGCTGCTGGCCGCATTGCTGGTCCTATTCTGAAAAAAGCAGGGGCCACTAAAGACGAACAAAAAATTGCTATAGCAACAATGGTTCAATCCCAGCAGTCCTTTTCCGTATTTATGTTGGGATTGCTAGCTATGACAACAGTAGGGATCAATGTCTTTCCGGTAATAGTCCTGGTGCTATTTGTGCCGTTGATAGTGGTGCCGCCTCTATTGCGGATGACCATTTACCGGCAAACAAAAGCCGTATCTCTGGATGAAATCCCCCGCTTCACCCCTAATACCCCGGCTCTGCCCACGCTGTTTGGCGCTGCCAGGGAAGGTGCTGAACTGTTGTTTCTGCTAATTATTCCAGCCGGTGTCGTGATTTTTGCCATTATTGGTGGCCTGGATTTTCTTGGTCTCTGGGCTCCTGTCAGGGCAGCGTTAACCAATATGCTTTCCGCTATATCCATTCACCCTGATACGGGCATCCTATCCATTCTGGTCTCTCCAACTCTAGCAATGGGTATCCTAAACAATACATTAAACGCAAATCCTGCCGCTATTCCGCCTCAGCTGGTGCTTGGCTCCTTTGTGCTGGCTTCCTCCGGGTTTCCTCTTTCAATCATTTTTGGGCAGATTCCAGCAGTTTGGGCCAGCTGCACTGACTTGAATGAAAAGGAAGCTATGGGCGCCGCTGTGCTGGGCGCAGTGATGCGGTTATTAACCGCCGCCTTCGTAGCTATGGTAATGGCGCCTTTATTTATCTAAAAAAAAAGAAACCCTAATTTCCTGGCTAGCAATGCGGTTTAACCGTGTTGCTAGCCCTTTTTAACTTTCCCGCCGGGAAGTCCTCCGTCCTGAGCTTTCCTTGCTCGCGAAGAGCCAGTTGAAAACACTCGGTTTACCTTGCTTTAGCCAAGGATTCGCAGCCACGGAGTCAGGTCCAAAAGGTATTTGTTTTCGCTTACCCATTCCCCGGCAGCGGCTGGTGAGCGTAGGGGGAGATCTGTTATTTTCCTTTCGGCCCCATAGCGCCACCGGATACAGCCGTGGCTGATTATGCCGGTTTTTTGGCCGGGCGAGCCGGTAATAATATAAAGCCGGGGATGATCATATGGAGTAAGGCGTATATCCTGGGGTACCGGTGGTTCGGCTTCGAAGGCTCCAATGCTCAAAACCAGGTTGCTGCTGCTATAGCGTTTGCTGCGGCCTGTGGCTGATATTCTGCGGCCGCTGGTTAAAAGGCACGGATATTCATAGAAATCATAACCAGATAACTCCGGTATCAGTTCATGATTAATCTTCACTTCGATCCCGAAACTATCTCCAGTATTGATTGAAAAGACCTGTTCGGCTAACAATTCCAGTGTCCGGATTTCCATTTCCATCCCTCCCTTTCAATGGCTATGCAAAAAAAATGAGAGAGATGTCTAAATAACATGGGATTACAATATTTAATAGAAAATAGGAAAAAACATAATCTTCCATGTGCCTGGTTTACTCAGAACACTCAAATTTGTTATAATCTTTTCAGGGTAAGTGGGACGGGGGAAAAATGAGAAAAAGGCTAAGGGGGAGATGCCTATGCCTGAAATCACCGAAATTAAGTTAAAGTATGGCCATGATTATCATACGATAGCAGTCCCCACTAAAAACCTGAGGAGTTTATTTTAGGAGCACATAAAGCGGTGGTTATCTGCATGGTCTTGCAGAAGAAGAAGGAGTGATGACTATGCATGCCCTGGAAAAAATCTTAGCCCGTAATGCCGGGAAAGATACAGTGGTAACAGGTGAAATACTGATAGCCAAGGTGGATTTTGCTGAAGTAAATGATCTTTACCTCCAGGCTATTTATTCATTTTATGAAATGGGCGGCAAGAAGGTTTGGGATAAGGATAAATTGTGTTTTGTCTTTGATCACTATGCTCCAGCCCCTACCATTAAATCAGCCCAAATTCATAAGGAAATGCGCCAATTCGTACAGGAGCAGAATTTATCTTATCATTTCGATATCAATACCGGTGTATGTCACCAAGTGATGCCGGAAGCAGGCGTAGTCTGGCCGGGCATGATTCTTGTTGCTACTGACTCCCACACCACTACACATGGGGCCTTTGGAGCCTTCGGTACGGGGGTAGGGGCTACGGATTTGGCTGTTGTTATGATTTCTGGAGAGCTCTGGTTTAGGGTACCGGAGATTATTAAGGTGGAGATAAACGGTACTCTTCAACGGGGAGTTTTAGCCAAGGACGTTATTCTTCATATCTTAGGGCAACTAGGCGCCGATGCAGCAGTTAATAAGGCCATTGAATTCTGTGGCACCTATGTGGAGGGCTTAGATGTAGCAGACCGGATGGTTATCTGCAATATGGCTGTGGAAATGGGCGCTGAAACTGCTTACATGATACCCAACGAAAAGGTTCTGGCATACGTCAAAGGACGCACAGGCAGAGAATATGTGCTAGATAAAACTGATCCGGACTTTCATTATGCCGAAAGCTTTGTTTTCGATATAAACGAACTAACACCTCAGGTAGCTCTCCCCCACAGTGTGGATAATGTAATTTCCATTCAGGAAGCACCCCAGGTTAAGGTTGATCAGGCTTTTATTGGCGCCTGTACAGGGGGAAGAGTAGAGGATCTAAAGGCCGCTGCCGACATTCTGCGGGGCAAAAAGATCCACCCTCATACCCGTCTTATAGTTATCCCTGCTTCGAATGAGGTGTTCCTGGAAGCTAACAAGCTAGGGCTAGTGGAAAACCTAATTTCGGCCGGAGCTACTTTCTCGACTCCAGGCTGCGGTCCTTGTCTAGGGGCACACGAGGGCGTTCTGGCTTCCGGTGAGGTTTGTGTTACAGCTTCTAACCGTAATTTCCCTGGTCGAATGGGCAGTACGGGAGCCTCGATTTATTTGGCCTCCCCGGCTACTGCGGCAGCTGCGGCACTCACGGGGAAACTAGTTGATCCGAGAAGCCTGGGGGAGGTGATATAGGGATATGGAGAAAATAAGTGGGAAGGCCTTTGTTTTTGGTAATAATATCGATACGGATCAGATATTTCCTGGACGCTATCTGGAACTAGTGGATCCTAAAGAAATAGCCGCCCATTGTTTGGAAGGAGCCGATCCTACCTTAACCCAGCGACTTGTATCCGGTGATATTATTATAGCCGGCAGGAACTTTGGCTGTGGTTCCAGCAGGGAACACGCTGTTATTACCCTGGTCCATGCTAAAGTGGGAGCGGTAATTGCTGAATCATTCGCTCGAATCTTTTATCGCAATGCCCTTAATCTTGGCCTAGCTGTACTGGTCTGTCCCGGGGTACGGGAAAAAGTCAATGAGGGGGATAAACTTGAAGTAAATCTGCTGGAGGGGAAAGTTACAAACTTAACTTCAGGGGCAACTATAAAAGGAGAGAAGCTATCGGAATTTGCCCTGAAAATACTCGCTAGCGGGGGCATTAAGCCCCTTTATAGGAAAATAACGGCGGAAATGCACAAAGAGGAATAATCTCCTGTGGCGTTAAATCCTGTCTTTTACACCAAACCCAAAAAAAATGGCCGCAAACCCATGGTATAAGGGCGATAGCGGCCTTAGTATTTAGTCATAAACTTGTGACAATCGCGTAATACCCGTCATACTTTTTTTCCTCAACGACTTTAGCATGATCCAAGACCGGACGCTCTTTATAATGCTGCCCCGCGCTTTAATACAGATTTTGCTCTAACATCTGCAAGTGTTCAATTATTACATTACGGTCAAGTCCTCGCGGGGTCATGGGTGTGCCTCCTTGCCATCTATCAAACGTCCAAATTGATTAGAGTTTATTCTCTTAAACAAGTAGTATTCCGCAATGTCCCTGAGGTGTTTGGTATCCATGAATTCTCTTAAACTCAGGACAACAAAGTCCTGGGTTAAAATACCTGCTTTTTCAAACAGAACTACTCCGTCCCGGACCACTTGATACTTTAGTAAAGAACAAAAATATGCTATTGACAAACATACGCAATTTGTATTAGCATTTATAAGTAAGTTACTATTCAGTAAGCAACAATTATTTAAGGAGTAGCGCATGCGTAAGAATACAAGAGCTGAGGTAAGAGAAAAAATTCTGTCTGCCGGGAAAAAAGTGTTTTCGGAAAAGGGGTATGCTGAAGCAACAATTTCTGAAATTGCGTCATTGGCTAATGTTTCCCCGGCCACAATCTATATTTATTTTTCCGGCAAAAAGGAACTCTTTGACACCCTTAATCTTCCTGAATTAGAGTCTCTCAGACCGGAATATGAAAAAAAACGCAATGAAATTCTAAGCGCAGCATTGATACTATTTGGTGAAAAAGGCTTTGAAGGAACAACAATGGATGAGATAGCTAAAGAAATCGGCTTCACCAAGGCTGCATTATATCAATATTTCACCAGCAAAGAAGAGCTTTTCTCTTCGGTGTTACACGAAAGCCAGTTGAATATGAATGCAAAAAGAATAAAGCTTAGCAAAGCTGGTGCTAATTGGGAAGATGTTGTTAAGGGTATAGGCAGAAGCTATCTGGCCATGGGGAACCAACCTGAACGCACCTCTATTTTACGCTCAGTTATTCGTGATTCCGGTAAATTTCCGGAAATAGGCTCTCTTTATTATAACCAGGGGTTGGCGCAAGCTTGCTCGGACATTGCTGCGTACTTGGAAAAACTCAGGGATACAGGCAGTATTAAAGACGTTAATCTAAAGCTGGCGGCATTAGTATATTTAGGTTCGCTTTTGTCCTACAATATTCTTTTTAAAGTCATTAGTGGTATTGACAAAGAGTTTACGGAAAAAGAGATGCTTGATCTGGCAACAGAGATTTTTTTGAACGGATTGAAAAAATAGCCTCGGATTTTAACTAATTATGCAAAACGGGGTATCCCATAAGTTATACAACTTAAGGGACACCCCATTTTACTATTTTTTCAAAATGATGGGCAGCATTAAATGCGAAGGATATTTTTGACACCTATAAACTTTGTGCACCACCGTTTTGCTGGAACAAATGTGCCAGGGGATATATTCCACCAAACTGTCGCCGCCAATACCAGACGGCACATCAAGGGACATAATTTCCACGCAAATGCGGTGATCACGCTTAAAAACATTGGAAGTAGGCGCTATTTCTACATCGTATTTGCAGATTTCTCCTGGGGTAACTGGTTTTTGCGCACTCTTGGTATAAGGATGATATGGCTGACCAGGTAATGATTTGTTTTCATCAACCACACGATGGGATGCCTTCAGCCAGCCTCTGGTCACCTCCCGCTCGAGAACCTTAGGCCGTTCCATTTCACCTTCTCTTGCGGTTTGAACAGAATAATCAGGCCCCACATCTTTTAAGACTACAATCCAGTTAGTATCATCTTGGTCCAGCTCAGCCCAGAAGTGCAGGGACAAAGGTCCGGTCACTTGAATATCTTCAGGCAGTGGTTCGGTTAGATATACCAGCTTTTGTGCAGTTCTGGTTTGCTTCAAAGGCATCTGAGCAAAGCAATCGGGCTCATCTATTCCATCGCCGCTGCCTTCGGCAAATGGCTCCCATCTTAACCTTTCCCAGGAGTCCAAATAAACCTTAGTCCATTTAGTTTCCGGCAGAGGCCAATTATCTGCATAGTTCCAACGGTTTACCCCCATTGTCCAATACCTTATTCTTGGCTCATCCATGATCCCTGTATCGATTCCTTTAAGCCAGTAGTCATACCATCTTATTACTTCGTCATGGAAGCCAGTCCAGGGCCTTGGAAGATGCGCAGGTCCTGTAAGGAGCATTTTTTTCGGTACATTTGTCTTGCAATGCTGCCACCATCTTAGTGCGCCAAACAGGTGTCTCTTATAAGTGTAAGCATACCAGCCCGTACCAGTATAAAATGGTATTTTAAGGCCACTTAGCATTTTTTCAACCATTACATCTGAATTCTCAGGCTCGTAGGGATTAATCAGGTCTTTAAAAAAAGAATAACACAGCATGCCTTTTCTTTCCAAAATATTAAATAAGTGGGGATACATCCGGTAATCAGGATTGCAATATGCTGTTTTAAAAAGTTCTTCTTCCTGGGGGGTTAATTGAAATTCCACGGGGTGCTCACAACTATATTTCATAAGATGGAACCAAAAGGAATGCAGCACACCCCCAGGGTAAAAGTCACGGAAAGAAAGACCTCGGGGATCAAAGGGGAAAATAGCCTTAAGATGCGGGGGCTCTGTCAAAGCAGCTATGATCTGGTTGAAACCAAACCCCGAAATACCCACCATACCGATATTCCCGTCACACCAGGGTTGTTGCGCAATCCATTCAATAACGTCATAAGCGTCTGTACGGCCCTCCGCAAAGGGGTTGCCGGAACTGGAATTACCGTAACCCCTTTGATTCCCAATTACATGCACATAACCTCTGGATGCAAAATATTTGCTGTCTCCACATTCCGCGGGACCGGTCCACAGGGGCGACCAGGCCGGTTGGTTGTTGCACGCCTCATATACTTCCTGCCCCTGCAAAAACTTATTGTGCAGGGCAAAAGAAAACAAAGCAGGAAATTTACCCGGTGCGTCAGGACGGTAAATGTCTACCGCTATTTGCTTGCCATCGCGGGTTAGCACCATAATATCTATTCCTTCTACCTTCATTTTGTAGATAGGTTGAGAACCCTTTTCCATAACATTACCTCCTGTAGCATTGACTACTTTTTAAGAGTGAGTCCCCTGAGCTTTCTGGTTTCGCCGGCAGTTGCTCTGTTTGCACTTTTACAAAGCATGCTACTTTAACAACAAAAGGGGCTGAATCAGTCTTCGTATACAGCAACAACGCGGGTCATGCCAGCTGTGCAATGCCTTCCCTTGGTAGGGAAGCAGATAACCTTGAAGCCGGTAGCGGTTGGCAGCTGATCCAGCTGACCGAGCTTTTCCATGTGGACATATTCACGTTCTCTGCCAACCATATGGCCGGGGAATAGCTCTTTAACTTCGCCCCTCTTATAGGCCTCTGCCTGATAGCCGAAGGAACGGTCAAAGCCATAGGCATCGATTCCGATAACCTTAACACCCTGGTCAAGGATGTATTCGGTCGCTTCACGGCTCATGCCAGGCTGCTTTTTCAGATACTCCGGCTGATAAATCAGCTTGTCAAAATCCGTCCAGATTAGAACGATGTCCATGGGCTTCAGTGTGTAGTTAATTTTTGCAAGCGCTTCCTTAATATCATCAGCCATAATCAAGCCGTTATGCGGGATGTGACGCATATCCAGTCTGACGCCGTCATTGTAGAACCATTCCAGGGGAACCTCATCAATTCCCTTGGCGGGCTTTCCCTCTACGATAGGACCGAAGTGGAACGGGGCATCTACATGGGTGCCGCAATGGAACTGCCCGCTGAAATCCTCATGCGTCAGCGCCATGCTGTCGTTGAACGCGCTTGGTTCTATGCCGAGCCTACTGGCCATCGTAAGGGCAGATTCCTCATGCTTGTGCGGCGTAATACTCATAGGGAACGGTTCCGCAAACGGATTTTCTTCAAGATAGACACTTAAATCAATTAGTCTCACAATCTCTCCTCCTAAAATAAAAGGATTAAAACAGGTAGATAGCTAACGATATCTTGAGCAATATGAATATATTTTGAATATATCACCTACTGTCATCTGTATCCAAGTTTTACTTAACGGGGTAGCTTAGCCGTTACTTTCTCTATTTGATTATCTAATATTACTTCAACTGCACAATCTTTTAACAATTTAGCCATTTCCTTGCATTCGGCAATCATCGGTTTGGGCTGAGGAGGACGCATAAAAGGATGTGGTACTAAGCCACGCAGCCAAGCTCCAATTTTATACCGGATATGCAGACGGGCATAGTCACCATAAACAAAGTCCTGTAGCTTTCCCAAGCCGTTTTCCCAGATTCTGCGGGCCTCAATAAGGTCATTATTGCGCCATGCTTCAATGTGGTCAATCATGGGCTCCATTGCATAAACATAAGCACCGTTTACAGTGCCGTCAAAATATTTGTTTAATAATGCCCAGTGGTAAAGGTCCCCGGGGGCACCCAGGACACCTACGTGATGCTTTAAAGTCCTGAGAGCTTCAGTTACTGTCTTCCATCCGGTATAATTGTATGTCATCTTCCAACCGATAATATGGCGAACCTCCTGACATATTTTCAGTGTTGGGCCCACAGGTAGACCAACACCATATCTTGGATGGAATCCTGAAGTTGGGTGAACCATCATTGGTAAGTCAGTAGTATCTGCGATGGCTTTCATCATATCAATCCAAACTTCAGGATAAAGCTCGGAGTTCCATGCATATGTCACATCACCTGAACCCATAGGAGGAACAAAGAATATTCCGTCTACACCCAAGTCCTTGGCGGTAACCGCTTCTTTAACTGTACCCTCAGTTGTAACATGGCTTACTCCGGTAAAAACGGGGAACTTACCGCCAACCTCATTTAAAGCTATTTCGATAATCTTTTTCTTTTCTTCTGCTTCCAGATAGAAAACTTCCCCGGCTTCAGGGTTTACAATTATTGCTCCACCTGCATCAACGAATTTAGGCTGTAAAAAATACCGTATCTGCTTACAGAAGGCATCATAATCCACTTCAAAAGAATCCTCTTTGTAAGGAACAACTGTAGCAACGTACAGATAGTCCCTTCCCCAAATCCATCCAATTCCGTATTTTTTCTCCATTTGCGGCACCTCACTTTATTATTTTTCCGGACAAAAATGCTGTCATGGATTATCTACAGCGATATGAGGCTAAATTGTTTTAGTAGGGGCTTTTCCAACTATCTGGCTCTAAGCTTCAGCGGGGATAGCAATCCCCCGCTGAAGCCAAGACCCGGTTAAACAACTAGTTTAGGAAGAGAGGGTGTTGGGTGTCCACCAACTGCCAATCCGTTCTTCCCAAATATGCCTTGGTGATGATTTTAAGGGCTACAGCCTTCACCAATGTTAGTAAGCGCAAAGCAAAATTATTATTTAATTACACCTTTTTCTCTAAAGAATCTCTCAGCACCGGGATGAAGCGGAATTGCAGTCTGCCAACCGGTTTCTGGTCTCATTAACTCAGCGGCTCTTACCGCACCTACAAGGATACTAATGTGCTGGTAGACATTTTTAACAATTTGGTAAGCTAACTCGTCCGGCATATTAGTAGTGGCAAACATAATGTTCGGAACAGCGATGGTCACTACATCTTCATTAATACCTCTATAAGTGCCTTTCGGGATGACAAATCGCTGCAGATATGGAAGTTCAGTACGGATCTTATCCCACTCTCGCTCAAAGCTTAAAATCCTAAAGGGGACGCCTCTGGCGCCTAGTTCCATTACTATCGAATGAGGAGGCGATCCATGTATTACTGACGCATGGACATGTCCGTCCCGCACCGCCGCCGTCCCGTCGGCAAAGGAAACAAAGCTGGGAGTGATGTCCTTCATAGTAAGCCCATAAACCCTGGCATACTCAGCAAACAGTACAGCTGGTGCACCACCGGCAGGCCCAAGTGCTACCCTTCTCCCTGTGAGGTCCGCAATCGACCTTATTCCGCTAGCTTCCATGACAACAATATGGACTATACTTGGCATAATGTTTAATAGAGCCCTTAAGTTGGGTTGAGACTTGTCACTGAAAATTCCTCTCCCATGAAAACCATCAAATAGTAAATTGGCATTGGTAAATGCCACTGGAATTTCTCCAGCGCTTACCATCCGCTGGGTTTCTATAGCTCCGCCGGTAATCTCCACAGTTGCCCTGGCGCCGGGCACATGTTTGTTAATTATTTCAGCTATAGCGCTCCCAACAGGGTGGAAAAGGCCGCCTAAAGCCCCGACACCTATACTAACAATAGCATCTCTACGCGGCGGGGGCGTAGGAGCAGGAGCAGGAGCTGGTGCTGGTGCTGGGGCAGGAGTAACAGCGCCAGGTCGAGGTGTTGGGGCTGGTGCTGGCACCGGCGCTGGAGCAGGTGCCGGGGCAGGTGCCGGGGTTGGTGCTGGAGCAGGTGCCGGCGTTGGAGCAGGTGCCGGAGCCGGAGCAGGTGCCGGAGCCGGAGCCGGTGCTGGTGCCGGTGCCGGTGCTGGTGCCGGTGCCGGAGCCGGAGCAGGTGCCGGAGCCGGCGGCTGCGCTGCCTGCTTGGGGGCACAGCCAATCAGTGAAAGACTAAAGGTAAACATAATTAACAACAAAACTACCAGCCCGGTCTGTTTCCTTAACCTTCTCATCTTCATTCCTCCCATAAAATTTTAATTTAACAGATTTTTTTGAATTAATATGGCACTTTCATCACCAACAAAAACAGTGCAGGTACCTTCATCACATTATTTGTCACCTCCGCTTTCGGTTAAAATTTGTAGCGAAGCAATAAATTGATACTGGTTTACCAGTCCAGGGAAAAAATTTCTTTAATTTTTACTCTCACCTCCATGGAATTCTTTTTAGCTAATCATAGATAACCAATAATGAAATATTACTAAATATTCAGTTGCTTATTAGAATATTATCATTATTGTCAGATTGTTGTCAATTGAAAACCTTGTACCTTCTATGATAGAATAAGCATCTAGTATCCTGACTTTTACACCAAACCCACAAAAAATGGCCGCAAACCCATGGTATAAGGGCGATAGCGGTCTTTTTTTATGCGCTTGGTGTGAAAGTCAGGTAAAACTAACGGAGCCTGACTTCTGGCTGGTTGTGTCATAATTATGATTCTTTTCGACATCATTTTGGATTCCGATCACAGGCTTTTTAAAAGCATTGACACCCCAAGGATTACATTGATAAGATTATGGCATAATGCATATATCAAGATGTAGTTACGGAAGGTGATTCTGCCTGATGCAAAACGAAACTTTATCTGCTACCCTGCAGTCGGTGCTGAGTTGTCGCATGGGTTGCCAAATTAATATTGGCGAGCTGATGACCCGCATCGCCGAGCGCGGTTTCGGCATGTTGCTCGTACTTCTGGCCCTGCCCACTATGTTTCCCGTCCTGCCTCCCGGTTCAGCCGCCACCATCGGCCTGATTTACACCATCATCGGATTCCAGATGCTGTTCGACAGAAAATATCCTTGGTTGCCGCAGAGTGTCAGGAACTACACGATTTCTGAGAAGGCAGCCCATAAACTGCTGGTTCGGGGGGTTGCCTTCTTCAAAATCATAGAACGCTTTTCTCGTGCCCGTTGGATGTTCATGAAAACGGCCCTGATGCTGCGTATAGTCGCCCTGACCATTATCCTGATGGGCATTATTCTTTTTACTCCCCTCCCCTTTATGAACACTCTCCCTGCGTTTGTTGTCATGCTCCTTGGTATCGGCCTGCTTAACAGGGATGGCATCTTCCTGCTTGCCGGCCTTTCGCTCAGCTTCTTACTGCTAGGCTCTATTTATTTCGGACTTGGTGCACTTTTGCAGGTGCAATGGCTATAAATATAAAATCCGGACCTCTTAATAATCCTGACTTTTACACCAAACCCACAAAAAAAGGCCGCTAACCCTTGCTATAAGGGCGATAGCGGCCTTAGAGTTTTGTCATAAATATATAGAGTAAAACCTCAATCTTTTAAGCAGAGTATAGTTTGTCGGTTTTCTTTTGAATGATCCGCATCATAGTAAGAGCTACAGGCCTTAAGGAACAGTGGTGAAACCCATTTGAGTGAAGTGTTGGTCAAAAGCCATGGCCTCCTGCAGCTTCAACTCACGCATGACGGCAAAGCTGGCACAATCCGTAAAGGAGAACTCTTTATCCTGATACCGAACAAACAGGTCCCACGCCTTTTGCCACCTTTCAGCAGAAATCGGAATCATCCTGATCACTTTGCTGCTTAGAACAGTCTTCCCGAATTCCACGGCGGGAGAGTGGCCTACGCGTACCCGCAACAGTGTGATGGTTTCATCCACTACGTAGTCCGTGGTGTAAAGCAGCCCTGTAGTTTTCGCCAGAGCATGCCAGAGTTCCACAGCTTCCGGGTGCCGGGAATCAGCGCAATCATAAATGGCACACCATCCCGAAGTGTCAACAAATAGTGGTCTGCTCACTTTTTTTGGTCCTTTCTGTAAAGGTACCGATCATGGTTTTCGGACAAATCCCCATCCACACTCGTAGTACGCCCGGCAAGCTGCCAGATAGGATCCTCCGGCTTGGGCGTTGCGGCTTCACTTTCCGTCAAGTAGAGTTCAAGGGATTCCCTGATCTGTTCGGCCATAGATTTGCCCGTAGCAGACGCACTAGCCCGCAGGCGCTGGTACAGATCCTCCGGCAAATAGATTTGGGTACGAACCGCCATCGTAAACTCCTCCTGGTAATGTAAGCGTATACAGCTTCAGTATACATTATATTGGCATAATGTCAAGGCCACTCCTTTAACGGCAAAAGTAACATGGGATTGCATTATTTATGCGAACAAATTATAATGTAAAGTGTGTGAAATGTGGAACATAATGGCTTTGGTGCTGCACCAGCTTGCTGACCAGTGCTTCAACTGAAACCGGCATTATCAATCAATTCAGCTTTTTCTCTCTAATCCAGTGAATTCGGTGGAGGTGGTCCATCTTTTCCGGATGGCCATTGAAATAGTAAGGAAAAAGAATAAAAGGAGTGATCGATTTGGCAACTGTTCCCAGTGATATTGAGATTGCCCAGGCGGCGAAAATGAAGCCGGTAATGGAGATTGCACGGCAGTTAGGTATTGATGAGGACGAGATTGATCTTTATGGAAAGTACAAAGGAAAAGTATCCCTCGGTGTTTATAAGCGTTTAAAGGACAAGCCGGACGGCAAATTGATTTTGGTTACGGCAATCAACCCCACTCCTGCCGGTGAAGGAAAAACTACCACCAGCGTAGGCCTGACTGATGGCTTGGCCAAATTGGGCAAAAATGTAATTGTTTGCTTAAGGGAGCCTTCTTTGGGGCCCAGTTTCGGGGTAAAAGGCGGCGCTGCCGGCGGTGGCTATGCCCAGGTTGTTCCTATGGAAGACATCAACCTGCATTTTACCGGAGATATCCACGCTGTCACCTATGCTCATAACCTCCTGGCTGCTTTGATTGATAACCACATCCACCAGGGGAATGTTCTTAATATTGATCCCCGCCAGATTGTTTTCCGCCGGGTAATTGACTTGAACGACAGGGCTCTCCGGAAGATTATCATTGGTCTTGGCGGCAGGACCGAAGGCGTACCCAGAGAGTCTGGCTTTGATATTTCCGTGGCCTCTGAAATTATGGCCATACTCTGCCTATCCAGCGACCTGATGGACTTAAAAGCCCGCTTTGCCAAGATTGTAGTCGCTTACACCTATGACGGCAAGGCAGTTACCGCGGCTGACCTGGAGGCCCAGGGTTCCATGGCGCTTTTGATGAAGGACGCTATTAAACCAAACCTGGTGCAAACCCTGGAAAATACCCCGGCCTTCCTCCATGGCGGCCCCTTTGCCAACATTGCGCATGGCTGCAACAGTATCACCGCTACCAAGATGGCCCTGAAACTGGCCGACTATGTGGTGACCGAAGCAGGCTTTGGCGCGGATCTGGGAGCGGAAAAATTCTTCGACTTAAAGTGCCGCTTTGCCGGCTTCAAGCCAGCGGCAGCTGTAATCGTAGCTACGGTCAGGGCATTGAAAATGCATGGTGGCATACCCAAGACAGAACTGGGCAAGGAGAACCTGGATGCTCTGTCTAAGGGTATCGAAAACCTGGAAAAACACATTGAGAACGTGTCCAAATTTGGCGTGCCGGTTGTAGTGGCTGTGAACGCATTCCCGACCGATACCGAAGCCGAGAAGAAAGCCCTCTACGACCGGGTGCAGGCAATGGGCGCTGAGGTGGCCATCTCTAACGTCTGGGCTCAAGGCGGCGAAGGCGGCAAAGAATTAGCCACAAAGGTTCTCCGCGCTATCGAAAACAAACCGTCTGACTTCCGCGTACTGTATGACACGGCCCTGCCGATTAAAGAAAAAATTGCCAAGATCTGCACTGAAATCTATGGGGCTGACGGTGTAGTTTACGCCTCCGAAGCAGAAAAAGCCATTGAAAAATTCACTGAAATGGGCTATGGTAACCTGCCAATCTGCATGGCCAAAACCCAGTACTCCTTCTCCGATGACCTTACTAAACTGGGACGCCCGCGGAACTTTAAAATTAATGTGCGGGAAGTCCGCCTGTCAGCTGGCGCCGGGTTTTTGATCTGCATTACCGGGGCCCTGATGACCATGCCCGGTCTGCCCAAGAAGCCGGCCGCCAATGTGATTGACATTGACGAGGACGGCAAGATCGCAGGTCTGTTCTAAAACATAAATTCAAGGAACCCTGGGGTGCCGCCAGCATTAACCGGGGTTTCTTGATTATTGGAGGTGTTTGCGATGAGGCTCATGGCAATTAACACTCTGGAACAGGCCAAAGAAGCTATCCGCCAGGTTGGGTGCGACGAGGCCGGTGTGGGGCTGATGGCCCCAAAGGCCTTATTTCGCGTGGTTAAGCTGGAAATGGTCAGCTTTAAAGCAGCCAACATCCTGAAACAGGAAATGCTCTCCATTGGCGGAGAGGCTGCTTTGCATAGGGGAGTTATTAATCATACTGTTGAAACAACCGATGTGATCCTGATGGGCACTGTGGCCCATTACCGGCGCCTGATCAGGAAGCTGAGAGCTCAACCCTTCGGCCTGCGTAATATGGCCGAGGAACTGCATCAACTTATTTTAAGCAGCTTAAAAGAATAGGTGCCAAGTTTTGTTCTAATTAAGACAGTTTTCAATGTAATGCACCAGGCCTATTGCTCCCCTTCCAAAGGCATGTTAAAATACGGCTAAGGGCAGCATCCTGCTGGAGCTGCACCTATTACGTAGTTACCCAAAAATCAAAAGCCGCTTGGATCCTATGGACCGGGACGGAAAGCAAGTACGTTTTTTTCTGCCTTCCTGTCCTGACAGGAAGGCAGTAGCTTTTTGGGGGAAAACAGGAGGCGGATGATAATGGAAGTGTTGTCTACAATCCAGGAGGTTCGCGCCCTAGTCCAAAAAAAGAGGGGCCAGGGAAAAACTGTTGGTTTTGTACCAACTATGGGGGCTTTGCATGAGGGACACTTGCAGCTGATGCGAATTGCCAAAGAAGAGTGCGGTGCAGTGGTAATCAGTATCTTTGTTAATCCCACCCAGTTTAGCCAGGGAGAAGACTTTGCCTTTTACCCCAGGGACTTCAGCCGGGATCAGGAACTAGCCCAAACAGTGGGGGTTGACGCAATTTTTTACCCCGAGGTAAAAGAGATTTACCCGCCAGGGTTTAAAACCTATGTTCAGGTAGACAACCTATCTGAGATCATGTGCGGCAGGTCCCGCCCCGGCCATTTCAGGGGGGTGACCACCGTGGTGACCAAACTATTAAACATTGTACTGCCTGATACCGCCTATTTCGGCCAGAAAGATGCCCAACAGGCAATCCTGATTACCCGCATGGCGGAGGATTTGAATATTCCGGCCGAGATCCGGGTTTTGCCAACTGTAAGGGAAGCAGACGGGCTGGCCATGAGTTCCAGAAACATATATCTGTCTGCGGAGGAGCGAAAGGCCGCTGCAGTGATCAATCGGGCCCTGATTAAAGCAAAGCGCCTGCTCTGCCACGGGGAGTTGCAGGCAGCCGTGCTGGCGGAAGCCGTCCGCCGGGAGATTGAGGCAGAGCCTTTAGCAAGGATTGATTATGTGGAAGCACGTGATGCCAAGACCCTGGCGGAGATAGATATTGTTAAGGGCCCGGCGCTTTTGGCTGTAGCTGTGTTTTTCGGCACTACCCGTTTGATTGACAACATTGTGCTGGAGGTGGGAGAACATTGTACAGGCAGATGATGAAATCAAAAATACACCGGGCGGCAGTGACAGAAGCGAATCTCAACTACGTAGGCAGTATTACCATTGACAGTCGCTTAATGGCGGCAGCCGATATATTCCCCAACGAAAAAGTACAGGTTGTTAACAACAATAACGGCCAGAGATTTGAAACCTATGTCATAGAAGGTCCCCCCGAAAGCGGGACAATATGTGTTAACGGCGCTGCGGCCCGGTTAGTCCAGCCAGGGGATGTAGTCATCATCATATCCTATGTACTAATGGAAAATGAGCAGGCCAAAAAACACCGCCCCCTGGTTGTATTTGTTGACCAGAAAAACCGGGTTGTTGAAGAAGCCGTTCACGAGACACCGGCTACTGTCAGGTAATTCAACTGAGACTGCGCTTTTTGCGGGGATTGTTGACTTGCATACCTGGACCAGATCCTGGTATATTAGGGGCAGCAACAATTTCAGGAGGTTTAGTGTAATGAGAAAATGGGATGTCTATGTTACCAGGATGTTGCCTCAGCCGGCAATGGACCTATTGGCAGAACATTGCGATGTGGAAGTGAATCCAGAAGATCGGGTATTGCACAGATCAGAATTATTGCAAAAGGTGCCAGGGCGGGATGCCGTGATTCCGCTGTTGACGGATACCATTGATGCAGAGGTTTTTGATGCAGCCAAAAATGCAAAAATCTTTGCCAACTACGCTGTCGGTTTCAACAACATAGACATTCCGGCGGCAACCGCTCGGGGCATCCTGGTGAGCAACACCCCGGGGGTGTTGACTGATGCAACCGCCGACATGGCCTGGACCCTCTTGATGGCGGCAGCCCGCCGGGTAGTGGAAGGGGATAAGCTCACCAGGGCAGGCAGGTTTAAAGGATGGGGGCCGATGATGCTGTTAGGCCAAGAGGTTACCAGGAAAACCTTGGGAATTATCGGAAGCGGCAGGATTGGCAGCGAATTTGCTTTAAGGGCGAAGGGTTTCCGGATGCGGATAATTTATACCGATATCAAACCAAATCCGGCGATGGAGGCAGAAACAGGGGCATTATTTGTTGATCAAGAAACACTTTTAAAGGAGGCGGACTTTGTTGCCCTCCATGTCCCGTTGACACCGGAGACCTACCACCTGATCAGCGAAAAAGAATTGAAAATGATGAAAAAGTCAGCTGTCCTGGTCAATACATCCCGGGGGCCGGTCATCGACGAAATTGCCCTGGCGAGAGCTTTAAAGGCGGGCGAAATCTGGGCAGCAGGGCTCGATGTTTATGAGTGGGAACCGGAAATAACACCGGCCCTGTTGGAGTTGGATAATGTGATCTTGTTGCCTCATATTGCCAGCGCCACGTTCGAGACCAGGACCAAAATGGGCCTCATGGCAGTGGAAAATGTCCTGGCTGCCATGCGGGGGGAACAGCCTCCCAACTGTTTAAACCCTGAGGTCAAGAGATAGCAGCGGCCAATTTATCTTCTCATGTCCATTTCTTTTCTCTTGGCAACACGCATATATAATCTAATAGAATTAGCGGAAACAGAGGGATGCGTGGTGTTGATCCTGAGACGGAAATGGTTTTTTCTCATACCGATTGCAGTTGGATTTTTTATCTTGGCCACCACCTATTGGCCAGGGGCTTCTCATCCCAGCGCAGCTTTTAGGGATGAAACCTGTGGTTTCCATACAGACAGCTTTACCCATGAGCGGGTACTCAAGTTTACCAGACCGCCAATGGCCGGGCCCGATGTGGAAGAAGTGCAAATTAGGCTGCAGGAGCTTAGATTTTTGGTCGGGGAAATAGACGGTGTATATGGGCCACGGACCGTTGCCAGTGTAAAGCGCTTTCAAGCGGAAAGCGGACTGGCCCCAACGGGTGTGGTGGATATTGCCACACTGAAAAAACTGGGTGAAGGTAGTGTTCCCCAGTGGAAGCCACCGGCAAAACCGCCCCAAGGAAAACTGAGCATCAAAATTGATATTAATACCAGGACTCTGGCCGTCTATGCAGATGGCCAGGAGTATTACACCTTTCCTGTTGCTGTGGGAACACCAAGAACACCAACACCGGTCGGCAATTTTCGAGTTGTTGACAAGGGCAGGTGGCGGGGCCAGTTTGGCGGGTATTGGCTTGGCTTTGATGTGCCGTGGGGGAAATACGGTATTCATGGCACCAACCATCCCTGGACTATAGGTGAGGCTATGTCAGAGGGTTGCCTCCGCATGTTCAACGAGCATGTGGCTACCCTATATAAATGGATTAATGCGGGCACCCCTGTGGAAATAACCGGGTTGCCGCCTGGCCGTGACTTGTTTAAAGGGGACCGGGGCTATGATGTGGCCATTGTCCAGCAAAAATTAATTGAGAAAGGCTATTTGAGCGGATCTGCAGACGGCTATTTCGGCACAGCTACTTTTAACGCGGTGGTAAGGCTGCAAAAGGCAAATCAGTTGTATCCCGACGGTGCTATCGGGCGGCAGGTTTATGAATTGCTGGAAATCAAGGTTGACAGGGAGCAAGGCCAGGCTGCTCCTTTTGTCACACGCTGAAGCCAAGACCCAGTTGAACCAGCCCCATCAAAGTACCGCTGCCAGTACTGCTGCAGTTTCAGCAGTTGCTGGCAGTACTACAACCTGACAGGAATCAGAAACAAAGAGAAGAGCACTGCCAGTACTGCTACAGCCAAGAATAATCTCACAGCAACTTTCTTGGCTCGCTGAAACTCCTCTTCTTTGCCCGCAATATAGTAATAGACAGCAAGAACTGTGGCCACAAGAAAAACGATGCCTGTCAACCAAGCAAAAAACATGAGGAGCATCATCAAGGGCATCATCAAAGTCATTTCCATATTCACGCTCCTTTTCTATTAACTATTTCCTTGTTACCTGCCCATCCAACCTCCGTCTACCAGAAGAGTACTTCCGTGCAAATAGTTGGAGGTTTGGGAAGCCAGGAAGACCACCGCCCCCTGCAAGTCTTTCGGGTTGCCCCACCGGCCGGCTGGGATGCGCTCCAGGACGCTCTTGTTTCGTTTTTCGTCTCGCCAGATGCCCTCAGTAACATTTGTAATGAAATAGCCGGGGGCGATAGCGTTGACATTAATGCCTAAAGGGGCCCACTCGTTAGCCAAAGCCTTTGTTAAGGAAGCTACGGCTCCTTTGCTGGCGGCATAGGAAGGGACCAGAATGCCGCCTTGAAAGGAGAGCAGGGAGGCGATATTGATTATTTTTCCCCCTTCGCCCTGTTTTAACATCTGTCTGGCCGCCGCCTGGCTCAGAAAGAATACGGTCTTAGCGTTAAGGTTGAGGATATCATCCCAATCTTTTTCACTAAAATCTATGGCAGGGGCGCGCCTGATGCTGCCCGCGTTATTAACAAGGATATCCACCCGGCCAAAATGAGTTGCAGTCTGTTCGATAATCCTTGCCGCACATGTTTGGTTGGTCAGGTCGACTTTGAGGGCCAAGCATTTCTGTCCAACGGCTTCAATAGAAGCTGCAGTATCGTCCAGGGCATGGGAATTGCCCGTTATCACAACATCTGCGCCAGCTTCCGCCAAACCTACCGCCATAGCCTGTCCTAACCCGGTGCTGGCTCCGGTGACAACAGCCACCTTACCCGTAAGTTTAAAATCATCCAAAATCAATTCCAGCCGCCTCCTTGTCGGATAAGTTATTTAATTATGCCGCTCGATTAATGTTCCAATTCGCTAATTTAAAACTTTTTCCTGGCAAGCTTTGGTATATAGCAAAAAAAAATCTCCAGCTCGTTGCCGGTTGACAAACTTGCCTGTCCTGCTATAATAAATCTTGTCGATGAAAAAAATATTCCTCGGTAGCTCAATGGTAGAGCACCCGGCTGTTAACCGGGTGGTTGCAGGTTCGAGTCCCGCCCGGGGAGCCAAATATACTATCAAGACTTCCGGTCCATCCGGAGGTTGTTTCTTTTTATTTATTTTATTTTGTTAAAGGGCGGTGCTGAACATAGAGTATCAGACCTTGCTAGTCAGAGGCTGCCGTAAAGGCTTGGATATGACTCTTGTTCTGGCCAAAACTATTGTGCCGGTATACATTTTTGTGACTTTTTTAAAACATACTCCTTTGCTGCCCTGGCTCGCCCAGCTGGTAGAGCCCTTGATGAGGTTGATGGGCCTTCCGGGAGAAGCCTCTTTGGCCCTGGTTTTTGGCATGAGCGTAAGTTTTTATGCTGGTTTGGGGGCTATCGCCTCCCTGGATCTTACAGCCAAACAGATCACAGTGATTGGCTCCGTGCTGCTGATTGCTCATAGTCTGCCGGTGGAAACTGCAATTACCAAAAAAACCGGGGTTGCGGCCCTTCCGTTGTTGGCCATGCGAGTTGGTCTGGCCTTTTTGTGCGGAATTGGACTGAACCTAATAATGTAGCAGGAGGGTCATTCGATGCCATTTTTGGAGATTCTGGCTGAAGCCCTGAAAGGCAGCTTATCTACCATCTTGAAAATTGCTGTATTTGTGATTCCCCTGATGGTGATAATGGAGTTTTTAAAAGAGGCCAACCTGATTGACCGTCTAGCAGAGATCGCAGCTCCTTTTGCCAGGGCCTTAGGCATGAGCAAAGAAGCCTCCATGCCTTTAGTGGTAGGGATTATATTTGGCCTTACCTACGGGGCGGGCTTAATTATCCAGGCTGCCCAGGAAGGTAAAATGACCAAAAAGGATCTATACCTCTTAAATGCCTTTTTGGTAGTGTGCCACGCAATTTTTGAAGATACAGCTGTTTTTGCGGCCTTAGGAGCCAATGCCGTAATCATGTTTTTTGTCCGCCTGGGGTTAGCTGTCATTGTTACTTTAGTCTTAAACCGTTATTGGCGGGAAAGTGAGCCATTGGGCAGCATGGGGACAATTAAACCGATGTCTTCATAGCCGCTGATTTTGCCCGGCAAGAAATAAAATTGCACGAATGGACAGATGGTTATTTTCAGCCTTCCTCTTGGGGGAGGCTTTTTTACATTATCGAGGGATTATTCATTTCTGTAGGGTAAAACTAGATTTAAAAAATTTTTTTAACCCCTTGCAAACAACGGAAAATTATGCATAATAAAATTAAAGGTCAAATAAGGTCAAAAGGTCATGAAAGGTCAATGTCGATTAAAGAGAGGGGTGAAAACAATGGGAACGCTGGCTGATCAAATTGGAAACTATTTAAAAGAGCTGCTCGACGGCAGCGGAGAGGGCTTAATCGAAACACAGCGCAGCTGGCTGGCTCAGACGTTTAGCTGTGCCCCTTCCCAGATCAATTATGTTCTTACTACCAGGTTCTCCATTGAGCAGGGATACCTGGTGGAGACCCGCAGGGGCGGGGGTGGGTATGTCCGGATTGTGCGCCTGCCTATTAACGTCAACAATGAAGAACAACTTCGGCAGCTGTTGGAAATCTCCCTGGGGGAAAAACTTTCGCAAGAGGCTGGGGAGAGAATTATTCAGCGATTATTTGCGGAAGGTTATCTTAGCGGCCGGGAGAGCCAGATCATGCGGGCTGCGATCAGGCGGGAAACCCTGGTCCTTGATCTGCCCCACAGGGATGTGATCAGGGCCAACCTGCTGCGAGCAATGGTCCTTGCTTTATGGCAGGGGACGGAGAGTTAGTATTTTGAAATCTTCTTTGGGGGAGATTGAACATGCAAGAAAGGGTGATCAATGATGATGTGTCAAGAATGCAAAGAGCGGGCTGCATCAGTGCATATCACCAAGGTGATGGGCAACAAGAAAGAGCACTTGCACCTTTGCGAGGAATGTGCTGTGAAACACCAGCCCCAATGGGCGCTGGGGTTCGAACCCTTTTCCGTGCATAAGTTCTTGGCGGGCCTGCTGGATTATGAATCCGGGGTGGAAGACCGGAAAGAGGCAGGGACAAAGCGACCAGGCCGGTGTGAGGCCTGTGGCATGACCTATCATCAGTTTCAGCAGGTTGGGAAAATGGGTTGTGATGCTTGTTATGGCTTTTTTGCCCCGATGCTGCAGCCATTGTTAAGAAAGGTTCACGGCGGGGTTGATCATTTAGGCAAGGTCCCCCGGCGGACCGGCGGGAAAATCCGCCAGCGGCAGGAGCTGACCAGGCTGAGGCTGGAACTGCAGCAGCACATCAGCCGGGAAGAATACGAAGTGGCTGCCAAAGTCCGGGATCGCATTCGCGAACTGGAACGAGAGCTTAATGAAGATTAAGGGGGTGAACCGGGATGCTAAGACGGGATCTAGAAGGAAAAGGCTTTAGCAAATGGATGGAAGGATCGGGTCCCCATGCGGATATTGTAATCTCCAGCAGAATCAGGCTAGCCCGCAACCTGGCGGAACTTCCTTTTCCCCATATGAGCGAGGAAGCCCAGCAGCAAGCTGTAGAAGCTGTTAATAAGGCCATGCTGGAGAGCCAAAAGGAATCGGTTCTCAGCCAATTGCGACTGATTAGGCTGGGAGAATTGGGCACCATGGATCGGCAGATACTAGTAGAAAAACACATGATCAGCCCGCAGCATGCTCAACCGGGCGGGTATAAGGCGGTGCTTTTGAACCAGGACGAAACCTTAAGTATTATGATTAACGAGGAGGATCACCTGCGCATCCAGTGCTTATTGCCGGCCCTGCAGCTGTATGAGGCATGGCGGCTGACCGATGAGCTGGATAATGCCCTGGAACAACACCTTTCCTATGCCTTTAATGAAGCCGTGGGATATCTGACAGCCTGCCCAACCAATGTTGGCACCGGTATGCGTGCTTCAGTTATGGTTCACCTGCCGGCCATGGTAATGACTAAGCAGGCTGGCAGGGTTTTGACCGCTTTATCTCAGGTGGGTCTGGCCGTGCGGGGCTTATATGGTGAAGGCACCGAAGCCATTGGGAACATCTTTCAGATATCTAACCAGATCACCTTGGGCCAGACCGAAGAAGAGATAATTCATAACCTGTCTGCAGTCGCCAAACAAATAATTGACCAGGAGCGGGGAGCAAGGGAGATTTTGCTGCGGGAAAGCAAACTGCAGCTGGAAGACAGGGTTTGCCGGGCTTACGGCATCCTGTCCAGCGCCCGCATCATCAGTTCCCAGGAGGCCCTGGCCCTGATGTCAGAAGCCCGGCTGGGAATTGACCTGAAGCTGATCAAGGGGGTGGATGCCAGGATATTTAACGAACTGCTCTTAACTATTCAGCCGGCCTATTTGCAAAAATCTGCCGGAGCCCAGTTGGATGCCGGAGATCGGGATATTAAGCGAGCGGCACTGATCCGGCATAGCTTAAGCGGGCAAAAAAATAAGGAATAATTTCCTTTAAAGCAGCGGATGATGGTGAGGCAAAGCTTCACCATCAATGAAAAAAGATTAATCTTTGGGGGTGAATATAGTGGCACGTTTTACTGAGCGGGCACAAAAAGTTTTAAATCTTTCGGCGGAAGAGGCAATAAATCTTGGGCACCAGGCTGTCGGTACCGAACACCTGCTGCTCGGGCTGATCCGGGAAGGTGAAGGAGTGGCAGCCAAGGCTCTGATCAATCTGGGGATTGACCTGGAAAAAGTCAGGCAGGAAATAATAAAGATGATTGGCAAGGGAGAGCCGGTGCAAAAAACCCAGATTGGCTTTACACCCAGAGCCAAGACCGTACTTGAGCTGGCCAATGATGAGGCCCGGCGGCAGGGTGTGGGCTATATTGGCACGGAACACATCTTGCTGGGGTTAATTCGGGAAGGTGAAGGGGTAGCTGCAAAACTGCTGGCAGCCATTAACATCAGCGCCGATACAATAAGACAGCAGGTGGCGGGCCTATTGGGCGGAGCAATGCAAGGATCCCCAAATAGCGGGCCGGCATGTCCAGGCGGCCAGTGCGGGACATCCCCCGACGGCAAGTCTAAAACCCCGACTCTGGATGAATACAGCCGGGACCTTACAGCAATGGCCCGGGAAGATAAGCTGGATCCCGTAGTTGGCCGGGAAAAAGAAATTGAGCGAGTAATTCAGGTTTTAAGCCGCCGGACGAAAAACAACCCGGTGTTGATTGGTGAACCGGGGGTAGGCAAGACCGCCATTGCCGAGGGTTTAGCTCAGCGGATTATTCACAATCAAGTGCCGGAAACCCTGGTTGGCAGGCGGGTAGTGGCCTTGGACCTTTCCGGAATGGTGGCAGGAACAAAATACAGGGGAGAGTTTGAGGAGCGCTTAAAGAAGGTAACCAATGAGATTCGCAGCTCTGCCAATATTATCCTGTTTATTGACGAACTGCACACCTTAATCGGTGCCGGAGCGGCAGAAGGGGCTATTGACGCAGCCAACATCCTGAAGCCGGCTTTGGCCAGAGGTGAACTCCAGTGCATCGGGGCCACCACGCTGGATGAGTACCGCAAGCATATCGAAAAAGACGCGGCTCTGGAACGGCGTTTCCAACCCATAAATGTGGGAGAGCCTACCCAGGAAGAAGCTCTGGAAATCCTGAAAGGCCTGCGGGACCGTTATGAAGCTCACCACCGGGTGAAAATAGCTGATCAAGCCCTGGAAGCGGCGGTCCGACTGTCGGATCGCTATATCACCGACCGGTTCCTGCCGGATAAGGCCATCGACCTGGTTGACGAGGCCGCCTCCCGGGTCCGCCTGCGTACCCATACCGCTCCGCCTGACTTAAAAGAACTGGAGGATAAGTTGGAAGAAACCAAGCGGGAAAAAGAGGCGGCCATCAATGGCCAGGAATTTGAAAAGGCCGCTAAATTAAGAGACCATGAGCATCAGCTGAAAAAAGAGCTGGAGGAGTGCAAGTCCGAATGGCACCGGGAGCGGGGCCTGGAAAAAAGCGTAGTCACCGGGGATGACATAGCCCAGATTGTATCCAGCTGGACCGGAGTCCCGGTAGTCAAGCTGGCGGAAGAAGAAACTGCCCGTTTGATGAAGCTCGAATCCATCCTCCACCAGCGGGTAATTGGGCAGGAGGAAGCGGTTAAGGCTGTTTCCAAAGCGGTCAGGCGAGCGCGGGCAGGTTTGAAAGATCCAAAACGGCCGGTAGGGTCCTTCATATTCCTGGGGCCAACGGGTGTGGGAAAAACTGAGCTGGCCAGAGCCCTGGCCGAAGCCCTGTTTGGCGATGAGGAGGCCATGGTGCGGGTAGATATGTCCGAGTACATGGAAAAACATACTGTATCCAGGCTGATCGGCGCCCCGCCAGGGTATGTGGGGTATGAAGAAGCGGGACAGCTGACAGAAGCGGTGCGGCGCAAACCTTACTCCGTAGTCTTGTTTGACGAAATTGAAAAGGCCCACCCGGAAGTGTTTAACATTCTGCTCCAGGTGCTGGAGGACGGCCGTCTGACCGACGGCAAGGGCAGGACAGTAGACTTCAGGAATGCAGTCCTAATCATGACATCCAACGTTGGAGCAGTCACCATTAGAAAAGACGCCAGGATGGGCTTTAAAGCCGGTGCGGATCAGGCTGCTGACTCCTACGAAGCAATGAAAAACCGGGTGATGGAAGAATTGAAGCGGACCTTCCGTCCCGAATTCTTGAACCGGGTGGACGACATGATTGTCTTCCACGCCCTCAATCATGAGCAAATCCGCCAGATTGTAGACCTGATGATCGCCCAGTTGAACAAGCGCTTAAAGGATAACAACCTGCAGGTTGAGGTCACCGATGCTGCCAGGGACATCCTGGCAAAAACAGGGTTTGACGAAGTATACGGCGCCCGCCCCTTAAGAAGAGCTATTCAGAACATTATTGAAGACCAGATGTCAGAAGGGCTTCTGGCAGGGGAATTTGCTCCGGGAGATACTGTTGTGGCCGAGGCTGCAGACGATCAGATCAGGCTGCGGAAAAAGGAAAACAACTGATAGTTAGCGATTTAGAGTTTTTTAATAAGGGGATTTCTAGGCCTGAGAGATATCTTGGGCCTAGTCTTTTTATTAAGTTAGAGGAATTTGGTGAAAACGCGAGAATTATAACAACAAAGGCAAATAGTGGCGATTGCCGGAGGAATGAGGATGAAATCAAAGACCAGATTTGTTTGCCAGCAGTGTGGCCACGACTCCCCCAAGTGGCTGGGTAAATGTCCCGGATGCGGAGAATGGAATTCCTTGGTAGAAGAGCAGTGCCAGGCCAAGGATTTTAAAACTGTGGGCAAAGAAGTGGCTCAGCCGGTGCTGCTGCTGGACGTGATCCCCGATGCTGTAAAGCGCTTTTCCACCGGCATCGGCGAGCTGGACAGGGTCTTAGGGGGCGGGGTTATTCCCGGGGCTTTGGTGTTAGTTGGAGGAGACCCGGGAATCGGCAAATCCACCCTACTTTTACAGGCAGCTTGCCGGATTGCGGAGGCTGGGAAACAGGTGTTGTATGTCACCGGGGAGGAGTCCCGGGAACAGATCCGGTACCGGGCAGAAAGGCTGCAGGCCTTGGTATCTGGCTTGTTTGTCTTGCCCGAAAGCAGCCTGGAAGAGGTTATCCGCGTGATCTCCACTCTGCGGCCTGGTCTGGTAATCATCGACTCTATTCAGACCATGTTCTCCGGGGAACTGGCTTCGGCGCCCGGAAGCGTGGCCCAGGTGCGGGAAAGCGCCGCCCGTTTGATGACAGTTGGCAAATCTTTGCACATCCCCATGGTGCTGGTGGGTCACGTCACCAAGGACGGCAATTTGGCAGGTCCCCGGGTCCTGGAGCATATGGTGGATACGGTGCTTTACTTTGAAGGTGAACGGCATCACGCTTTTCGCATCTTAAGAGCTGTAAAGAACCGTTTTGGCTCGACAAATGAGATCGGGGTGTTCGAAATGACCGGCCTTGGATTGCGGGAGGTAAAAAACCCCTCGGAAGTATTCTTGAGCCAAAAACCGGCATCAGCCCCTGGCTCAGTCGTGGTAGCCAGCATGGAAGGTTCCCGGCCGGTTTTGCTGGAAGTGCAGGCTTTGGTTACCGGCAACAGCTATCCCAATCCCCGCCGGTTGGTCACCGGACTGGACTGGAACCGGGTCCTTTTGATGGTTGCAGTCATGGATAAAAAATTAGGATACAATTTAGGGGCTTTCGATGTTTTTGTCAATGTCGCCGGCGGGGTGCGGGTGGAAGAGCCAGCCGCCGACCTGGGCATCTGTCTGGCTCTGGCCTCCAGCCTGAAAAACCGGCCTGTGCCCGGGGATATTGCAGTAATGGGGGAGGTTGGGCTGACGGGAGAAGTGCGTTCGGTAAGCGGCCTGGAGATGCGGGTGAAAGAAGCGGCAAAGCTGGGCTTTAAGCGGTGCATTGTGCCCAGGAATAACGGGCTTAATGGCATTGACCCCAAAATAACCATCCTGGTGCAATCGGTGGAAGAGGCAGTAGAGGCAGCACTGCCTGCTTAAGGACAACGCTGCGAGAAATATCCCCAATTAGAAGGCTTTAAATGGCAAAGCGAGGTGTGGTTGATTTGGCTTTGTCAGGTATCATATCCCTGATATTTCTGATTACAAGCGCGGTTTATTTTTTCGCCGGGCTGTTTGTGCTTTCCTACAACAGCAGGTCCGCCCTGCATCGCCTGTTGTGTTTAAGCTTTCTTTGCCTGTCCTGGTGGGGCTTTGCCTTCGCTGTCGCTAACGCTGCCCCGGATTACGAGACGGCCCTTTTCTGGCGCCGCCTCGCCGCAGCCGGGTGGGGCATTTATTACAGCCTGTTTTTGCATTATGTTCTGCTCTTAACCGAAAGGAATGCCCTCTTGCAAAAATACTGGCTGTATCTCTTTCTTTACTTGCCGGCCCTGCTGAATGTTTTCCTCTATGGGATCTGTGACCAGACGGCTTTGCAGGCTTATCACCTGGTCCAGACCCCGGCCGGATGGGTTAATATGGCTGGGATTTTAGCGTTAGATTTGGCCCATCTGGCACACTACATCGGCTTTGCTTTGACAGGCCTCGTTCTCCTTTTAACTTGGGGCATGACCGCCAGGGAAAGAACAAAAAGAAAAATAGCGCGAATCATCGGCTACGCTGTCGTAGCAGCCCTGATCATCGGGACCTTAACAGAACATGCCATAAGTGAGATTTTTCAAGTCAGCTTCCCCCAGTTAGGCCCAATCGCAATCCTGATCATCGCGTTTGCCATGTTTTATTGCATCAGGCGCTACGGGATGATGCGGCAAATGCCAAAGGACATGGTATCCTGGGAAAATCAGATGTTAAACGAATATGCCCAGGCAAAATTGCACTTTTATCTGGCCATGGGACTTTTTTTCGGCGGTTTTGTCAGCTTTGCGGCACTGTTTTTGACCAATCGCGCTTCTTTGGCGTTTGCGATAGTTTTTAGCTCTGTGTTTACGGTGGCGGGAATAATCATCTATATTATCAGAAGCCTTGGCCTTAAACCAGATTTAAAAGACACAATCATCGGCATCCTCTTGGCAGCAGCGCTGCCGGTTTTGACGGTGCTGATCTATGAATTCACAGCAACGCACTCCTGGACTTTGCCGGTCGTATTTGTATTAAATTATGATTATTTTCAGCAATAAAAAAATAGTTGCCCTGATGGGGATATCTGTTATGTTTTCATTGATCTGGTCTTGGATTAGAATTCCTGTTTTGCAGGTAACATTCACGGGAGCGGACCACCTGGTAAGAATGGTTATCCTGGTAGCAATGATCGGCTTTGTGTACTACATTAATCATATTTTCAGGAAGGCAATTGCCGAAAACAAGGAAAGGGCAACCAGGGAAAAATTCTTGTCAGATGTGGCATCTGGGCTGATGACGGTCAGTGATAGCGACATCGATGAAAAAATCAGGGAAGTGCTGGCCCGGTGGGGAAAACACCTCCGGGTGGAGTGGGTGAATGCATTTTTCCTGGACGAGGAACAAATGACACGCTCATACCAGTGGTGCAGCCCCGGAAACAATTCTGCTCTGTTCACTTCTACCGCGAAAAAGGCAGAGGTTTTTGCCTTTTTAACCGGCTTGAGCCCTTTCTGGGAGAAAGAGCACCTTGCCACCGCAGAGGTTAATCCTGTAACCCACAATGAAACGCAAGATCAATGGACAGAGAAAATAAAGGCCGGTGCCTTGACATTCATCCCGTTAAAAAACGCAGATCAGATGTTGGGACTCGTTGTAATGGAAAAACAGGTAAAAAGTTCGGAGTGGAAGGAAGAACAGCAGGAAACATGCCAGGTTGTGGCGCGTATGATTGCAGATGTATGGCTAAAGGTAGAAGCTGAAAGAAAAGTCCAGCACAAGGCCTATCATGACGGCTTAACAGGCCTGCCCAACCGGCAGCACTTTACAGACCGGCTCAAACAGGCTATCAATATGGCTATGCGGACAGATAAGCTGGTCGGAGTGTTGTATATCGACATTGATTCTTTCAAACATATCAACGATTCCATGGGTCATGCCGCCGGCGACATGTTATTAAAGCAAATGGGCCAAAGAATGAAAGAAAGCGTGCGCGAGTATGATGTGGTGAGCCGTTTCGGCGGAGATGAGTTTCTCATCATGGTGCCCCAGGCCGACGATATCCCAGACATAGAAAGGGTTGCCGCCAAAGTATTGGAGAACATGAAGGAGCCCATGGCGGTGGAAGGACAAAGATGCTTGATTTCTGTAAGCATGGGTATTGCCGTCTTCCCGATGGATGGGGAGGAGCCCGAGGCTCTGATCAAAAATGCCGATATGGCCATGTATGTATCCAAAGAAATTGGCAAAAACAGATACGCTTTTTGCTCTGCCAAGATAAAAAACGACGCTTACTTAAATATAGTCCTCATCAATGACCTGCACTGGGCCTTGGAGCGAAAGGAGCTTTACTTGCACTACCAGCCCCAGCTGAAAACGGCATCCAAAGAGATCATGGGGGTGGAAGCTTTGCTCAGGTGGCGGCACCCGCGCCTGGGGATGATTTCGCCGGGGATCTTTGTCCCGCTGGCAGAAAAAAGCGGCCAAATCGGCAATATCGGGGCCTGGACCATCAATCAGGCCTGCCTCCAGAATAAGGCCTGGCAGGAAGCCGGGCTGCAACCGGTAACAATGGCAATTAACCTGTCCCTCGGCCAATTCCTGGATGCGGACCTGGTTGAAGTTGTCCAAAATGCCCTGGAGAATGCAGGCTTAAGACCAGAATTTCTGGAATTGGAAATTACCGAGGGTATTACCACAAATGAGATCCAAAACATCAGCGATATGATAGGCAGGCTGAAGGCATTGGGTGTAAAGCTGGCAATCGATGATTTCGGCTCCGGCTATTCCTCCCTCGATAGATTTAAAGTTATGCCTGTCGATAAGATTAAAATAGACATGCGGTTTGTGCATGGCATCGGGACCAGCAACAAGGATGAGGAAATCATCAAGATTATTTTACAGTTGGGAAAAACTTTTGGGATCAGGGTCTTAGCCGAAGGGGTGGAGGAAGAGAAACAATTTTCATTTCTAAGGGAAAACTCCTGTGATGAAGTCCAGGGCTACTACTGCTTTAAACCAATGGATGCCGGAGAGATTGCCAGAGTGCTGCCAAAACAGCCTGACATATAGGGTAAGGGCCCTCCGCAAGCGCGACATAAAAAAGCACAAAAAGTATGTTGACATACAAAAATACCCTGTGATATAATACTCATTTATTTGACAGGAGGCCTCAGCTTTGGTATACTAATTCCATAGTTAGAGCTAAGGGGGTACGCCCATGTTCAAAATCGGCGACAAGGTTGTATACCCGATGCATGGTGCCGGTGTGATCGAGGCAATCGAAGAAAAAGAGGTGCTGGGGCAACTGCGGCAATATTATATTATGCGGCTACCCATTGGGGATATGAAGGTGATGATCCCGCTGGATAATGTAAACGAGGTTGGCTTGAGAGAAGTAGTTGATGAAGAAGGCATCCAGCAGGTGATAAATATCTTGCAGGAAAAGCAAAGCACCATGCAGGCCAGTTGGAACAGACGGTACCGGGCTAATATGGAAAAAATCAAAAGCGGCGACATCTTTGAGGTGGCGGAAGTGGTCCGCAACCTGGTCCTGCGGGATAAGGAAAAAGGCCTTTCGACCGGAGAGAAAAAGATGCTGGAAAATGCCCGCCAGATATTAATCAGCGAGCTGGTGCTGGCCAAAAATGCCGGCGAAGAACAGGTGGAACTGCTCCTTGAAGGAGCGTTAGCTTGAAGATGATGTTCGAGAAGTCCGCTGAAAAAGGAACTGCGGTTCCTTTTTTCTTTTAATCATGGCGGTTGCAGTATTTTCCAGCTAACTGTATAATGGTAGGAGTAATCTGCAAGACTATGAAAGGAGGTGAGGTAATGCTTAACAAGATTGTAAAAATATTTATCGGTTTTACGGTGGGAGGCATCAGCTTTACAGTAGTACATGCGTTAATAAGTGTGGGGTATCCAGATCTGCCGGTACAGATAAAATGGGCCATCATAGGTCTGGCTGCTGTTATTGGGATACTGGCAGGGTATGCTGTTGCGCCAAGGGTGATTGCTATTGTTGTCCAGACAACCAAATGGCTGGAAACCCGTATGCATAAGATGCCTACCCAGGATATTATCGGTGGGGTTATTGGTTTAATCCTCGGACTTATAATAGCTAATTTATTTGGGGCATCCTTTCAGCGGCTGCCCTATGTAGGGTACTACCTGCCGATTGTGGGCAGCTTGATCTTGGGGTACCTGGGATGGAGCTTTGGGGTCAAAAAACGGGAGGAATTGCTGTCGCCTTTTTTATTTTTTCAGCGTTCGGGCAGCAAGGAAAAAGCTAGCAAGGTTGAGTCCAAAAGCCAGTACAAAATCCTCGACACCAGTGTTATTATCGACGGGAGGATCGCTGACATCTGTAAGAGCGGTTTTATTGACGGCACCCTGATCATTCCCAGCTTTGTGCTGGAGGAATTGCGCCATATTGCCGATTCTTCGGATTTGCTGAAGCGTAACCGGGGGCGGCGGGGATTGGACATCCTGAACAGGATCCGGAAAGAGCTTGATGTGATGGTCAGGATCCATGAAAAGGACTATGAGGACCTGGCGGAAGTTGACAGCAAACTGGTGCGTTTAGCTAAAGAGATGGGTGCCCAGGTGATCACCAATGACTATAATCTGAATAAGGTGGCCGAACTGCAAGGCATCCGGGTGCTCAATATCAACGAATTGGCCAATGCCGTCAAACCGGTAGTGCTCCCTGGGGAAGAAATGCAGGTGCAGGTGATCAAGGATGGCAAGGAAGCAGGCCAAGGGGTAGCTTATCTGGATGACGGTACCATGATCGTGGTGGAAAACGGCCGCCGCTATATCGGGCAAAACATAGCAGTGTTAGTTACCAGTGTTTTGCAAACGGCAGCCGGCCGGATGATTTTTGCCAAACCGAAGAACCACTATGATAAAAGACAGGGGAGCGGGCATCACCAGCAGGTTGATCGAGGTGATTATCAGTGGATAACTTAGCGGTTGTGGTTGTGGCTGCAGGGGCAGGAAAGCGCATGGGGGCAGGGATTAACAAAGTATATCTGAAGCTATGCGGCCGCCCGGTTTTGGCCTACTCCCTGGATACCCTGGAAGAGTGTGCCGAAGTTGCAGAAGTTGTCGTGGTGGTAGCCTCCGGGGAAGAAGACTTATACCAGTCGGCTGTTGCCCAGCCCGAAAAATATGCCAAAGTAAAGAAAATTGTAGCGGGCGGTGCCCGTCGGGTGGATTCAGTCCAAAACGGCTTAGATGCTTTGTCGGGAAGACAGGAACTGGTGGCTGTGCATGACGGTGCGCGGCCACTTTTCACGTCTGAGCTTTTAATGGCCGCAGCCAAAGAGGCCCTGGTCTGGGGCGGTGCGATTGCCGCAGTGCCGGTAAAAGATACGATTAAGATCAGTGACGATCGAGGTGTGGTGGTTTCCACTCCCAAGCGGGAGACCCTCTGGGCTGCCCAAACTCCCCAGGTGTTTCGCCTTAAGGTCATAACGGAGGCCTTCCGTCTGATGGACATAGACAGTGAGGAAGTAACCGATGAGGCCTCTCTGTTAGAGGGGATCGGCCTGCCGGTTAAGCTGGTCATGGGGGATTACGAAAACTTAAAAATTACAACCCCTGAAGACTTGGCTCTGGCAGAGGCCATTTTGGAGAGGAGGAAGAAACTTGCGGGTAGGTTTAGGCTTTGATGTGCACAGGCTGGTTCCCGGCCGGCCGTTGATCCTGGGGGGAGTAAAAATACCTTATCAATTGGGACTGGCCGGTCATTCCGATGCCGATGTCCTGGTGCACGCTTTAATGGATGCCCTGTTGGGGGCCTTGGCCCTGGGGGATATCGGGCAGCATTTTCCCGATGACGATTCCCGGTATGCCGGGATTGACAGCTTCTTGTTGCTGTCCCGGGTGATGGATCTGGTCAAGGCTAAGGGCTACCGGGTGGGCAATGTAGATTTGGTGGTGATTGCCGAGCGACCCAAGCTGGCTAACTATAAGGGGGAAATGAGGCAAAACCTGGCTAAAGCCCTGGAGATTGACCTTGCGGCGGTGGGGCTAAAAGCAACCACAACGGAACAGCTGGGGTTTACCGGCCGGGGTGAAGGCATTGCCGCCCAGGCGGTGGTCCTGCTGGAGACAGCGGGAGAAAATTATGAAATATGATGCTGCAGGACTGGAAAATGAAAAAAAGCTGGTCGAACAGGCAAAACACGACCCTGCAGCTTTTGGCAGACTATATGAACAAAACTATGACAGCATATTGAACTATGCGCTGCGCAGAACGGGCGATATCCAGGTTGCGCAGGACATAACCGCGGAGACTTTCTTAAAAGCCCTTAAAGATATCGGCAAATTCAAATGGCAGAACGTTCCTTTTTCAGCATGGCTGTTCAAGATCGCCACCAATGAGATAGCGGCCTGGTTCAGGAAGGGCAGCTATAAATCAGTTTCGCTGGAAAAGCTGAGAGACGAGGGCTTTGAACCCATATCAGGGGATGATGTGGAACAGGAAGCGATAGCCGCTCAGGAAGAAATCCTGAGAAGCCAGGAGTTTTTGGCCGTGCGCAAAAAAATCGATTTGCTGCCGCAAAAGTATCAGGAGGTTATAGCACTGCGGTTTTTTGCCGGCAAGCAAATTGCCGAAATCGGGCAGATCCTTGATAAGCCGGAAGGGACAATTAAGTCACTTTTGCACAGGGGGCTTGAAAGGCTGAAAAAAGAATTCCAAAGCGAGAAGAAGATGCAACTTTTAAGCTGAAGCGACAGTATTAATGGCAGGGGAGTGAAAACCATGGATAAAGTTACAAATGAACAGTTGCAACTCGCTGAAGAGCTTGAAAATATAAGATTCCCCGAGGTGCGGACACCTTTTCATAAAGAGCGGCTGAAAAGTGTCCTGCTTGATCATGCCCACCAATCCAGGCAGCCTGCCAGACTGCCTGTCTTCCGGTCATTATCTGACATGTTTTTTGGCATGCGCCGCAAGATGGCATATGCTTTGCCGGTAGTGGCTTTATTACTGCTGTTGGTTACCTGGCAGGCATTTACACCGGCTCCGCAGGCTTTTGCTTACCTTGTGCTGGAGGTAAATCCGGCCGTCAGGCTGACAATCGATTCCAACAATAAGGTCATCGGCTTTGAGGCGATGGACCCCAGAGCGCGGGAGGTATTCCAGCAACTTAAGCTGCGCAGCAAAAAGGCAGAACAGGCTGTTGTCGAGATTGTGGACAGGTTTTATGATCAGGGTATCCTCACTCCCGGCAGGAGAGTGCTCCTGGTCATGTCTCCTGTTGCGGCCGTAAAACAGGAAAATCTGACAGCTGCCCTGGATCCGCTGCACTCGGCTGTGAGCCGGCGGTTGCTTGAGCTGAATATTGAGATCGCAGCAAACCGGTTCGTGATGGACGCCCAAACATTTGGAGCTGCCGAGCAGGCCGGGCTGATGCCTTCGCGCTATGTCCGGCTGCTCGACGCTGGGATCTCCCCCGAAATACTTACTCTGCTGTTTAAAACGGGAGCAGAGTTGAAAATCGAAAAAGATGCCTTTGCCGGCCAGTTTGCCGCCATCGCAGATTTATTTCCTGATCTGTTGGATGCTGGTATCCCCGAAAAAGAGGCCATTAACTTAATTAAGGAGTTAGTTGCCGCAGGAGTGGGAAGCGTAGGATTGGAAGCTGCGCTGACAAGGCTGTTAGACATTGTCGACGACGGGGCTAACCCGGACAGTGCCATTGCCGGAATACGCAGCATGTTAAAAACCGGCCAGGGCTTTGAAAAGACCGATCGACAGGGCGAGGAAGAGAAAACAAACTACAAAGAGCCTGCTGATGACGATGAAGTTAAGCCCGAAGACGAGGAGGGTTCTGTCAGCACAGATACAGGTAAGCCTGCCAGTGAGGAGGCAAAGCCCGAAGACAGGGAGGAGCGGAGCGGGATTAACAGCAATAGGGAAAGGCCGGGAGAAGAAGTTGAAGAAAAATACAAACCGGATGGGGATGTACCGCTATTAGATAATAAAGCAGGCGAAAAAGCCCAGGATTCTGGCGATGGAGAGCAAACCGGGCAGGAAAAAGCCGGCCAGGATGAATCCAAACGGGACGAAACTGACCAGGACGAGGCCGATCAGGACGAAGCCAGGCAGGAGAAATCCAACAATAATTAAAGAAGGACAGGCGGCGTGGGGGTCTGCCTTGCAGCAGCATAACCTTGAGCAAACCGTCGGCCGTATGATATAATACCACATGGCCTAAGCATTAGCATTCGCGAGTGTTTGCCAGAAATCTAAAGATGGGATGGGGAATTGTGGAAAAGGTGCGGGTTCGCTTTGCCCCCAGCCCGACAGGGCCTTTGCATATTGGGGGAGCCAGATCGGCTTTATTTAATTATTTGTTTGCCAGAAAACTGGGGGGCCAGTTTGTTTTGCGCATCGAGGACACCGACTTGGAGCGGTCCAGTAGGGCCGCGGAGGAAAATATCATGGATTCCTTGCGCTGGCTGGGTATCGAGTGGGATGAAGGACCGGATGCGGGGGGTCCCTATGCCCCTTACCGGCAAACCGAGCGGCTCAAGTCTTACCATGCTGCCGTGGCCAGGTTGCGGCAAACCGGCCACTGCTATAATTGTTATTGTTCCGAGGAGGAGTTGGAGCGGGAGCGGCAGGAGCTTTTAGCCAAAGGCGAGTTGCCCCGGTACCTGGGCAAGTGCAAGAGCCTTTCCCCGGAGGAGGAGAAAGAGCAGCGGGCCCTTGGCCGTGAACCTGTGGTAAGGTTTCGGGTACCAGCGGGACAAACCCTGGTTGTGGACGACCTGGTGCGGGGCCAGGTATCTTTTGACAGCGACGGGATCGGCGATTTTGTGATTGTGAAGTCGGACGGCATCCCCACCTATAATTTTGCGGTAGTGATCGATGACCTGAGCATGGATATTACCCATGTCCTCCGGGCGGAGGAACACCTCCCGAACACCCCGCGCCAGATCCTTGTTTACCAGGCCTTAGGAGCCACCTTGCCGCAGTTTGCCCATATTTCCCTTATCCTGGGCCAGGACCGCAGCAAAATGTCCAAGCGCCACGGGGCTACCTCTGTTCAGCAGTACCGGGAGATGGGCTATCTGCCGGAAGCTCTGGTCAACTTTTTAGCCCTCTTGGGGTGGGCTCCGGAAGGGGAACAGGAGATCTTTTCTCTGCCAGAGCTGGTACAGGCCTTCTCCCTGGACCGGGTTGCCAAAAACCCGGCGGTTTTTGACCTGGACAAGCTGGATTGGATCAGCGGTTATTATATCAGGCAAACCCCGGTTGAACGCCTGGCGGAACTGGGTATGGGCTATTTGCAGTCAGCGGGCTACCTCCCGGCTAATCCTGCGGCGGCAAACCGGGAACTGGCCGAAAAACTGTTTTTGGCTGTGCGTCCGTATCTTACCCACCTGGCCCAGGTTACCCAATTCGGCCCCCTGTTTTTCGCCGCCAGGGTGGAACTGAGTAACGAAGCCAGGGAGGTCCTGGGGGAAGAGCAGGTGCCTCAAGTTATAAAATTATTTAGGCTGAAGCTGGATGAAATCGCAGAATTGGAGCCTCAAGCGGTAAAAAGCATGTTAAAATCCATCACGAAAGAGTTGAAACTGGGCGGGCGGCAGGTGTTTCAGCCCCTCCGGGCTGCCATTACCGGGCAAATCCATGGCCCGGAACTCCATGACATTATCCCGGTGATTGGAAGGGAACGAGTATTGAGCCGGCTGGCTGATTTGGAGGGGACGGCCCCGTGAAAAGCATCTGCTACAACGGCTATAGCCTGGAGTTTGGCTGGAAAACCTATGTCATGGGCATTCTTAACATCACCTCAGATTCATTTTCCGACGGCGGCCTGTACCTGGGCCTGGACCGGGCGGTGGCAAGGGCCAAGGAAATGGTCGCGGAAGGAGCCGATATTATTGATATCGGCGGTGAGTCCACCCGGCCCTATGCCGACCCGGTCCCGCTGGCAGAAGAAATTGCCCGGGTTATCCCCGTCCTGGAACGCTTGGTAACGGAAGTTAACGTCCCCATTTCCGTTGATACCTACAAAAGTGAGGTGGCCAGGCAGGCCCTGAAGCGGAAAGCCACAATCATCAACGACATCAGCGGGCTTAGGGCAGACCCCCAAATGGCGGAAGTTGTGGCGGAATTCGGCTGCCCGGTGGTAGTGATGCATATTAAAGGCACCCCCAAGAACATGCAGGAAAACCCGGTTTATGACGACGTCGTGGGGGAAGTAATGGCATACCTGCAGGGCTCGATAGAAATGGCCCTTCAAGCCGGGGTGCAAAAGGAAAAGGTAATCGTTGACCCCGGCATCGGATTTGGCAAGACGGCCAGTCATAGCCTGGAAATACTGCACCGCTTGGCGGAATTTAAAGCCCTGGGACAACCCATTTTAACCGGCACGTCCAGGAAATCTTTCATCGGCAAGGTCTTGGACCTGCCGCCGGCGGAAAGGCTGGAAGGCACTGCTGCCACGGTGGCCTTAAGCATCGCTGGTGGCGCCGACCTGGTGCGGGTGCATGATGTCAAGGCCATGAAACGGGTGGTCCGGATGACCGACGCTATCGTCAGATGGAGGAAGACATGATGGACAAGATAACTTTAAAAGGCATGGCTTTTTACGGCTACCACGGGGTGCTGCCGGAGGAGAAGTCCCTGGGCCAGCGGTTTCTGGTTGATGCCGCGGTGTGGCTAGACCTTAAGCAGGCCACTGCCGCCGATAGCATTCAGGCGGGGATTGATTATACGGAAATCTACCGGATCGTGAAGGGACTGGTTGAAGGCAAGCGCTGCAACCTGATCGAAACCCTGGCTGAAAGGATCGCCGGCGCGGTATTGCAGGGTTTCCCCCAAATTGACCAAACAACTATTACTGTAGCTAAACCGGAGGCTCCCATCCCCGGGGTGTTAGCCGGGGTGACGGTAGAAGTAACCAGGAGGCGGGCAGGATGACCACTGTCTATCTGGGGCTTGGTTCCAATATTGAACCGAAGGAGGAACACATCCGCCAGGCGGTTCATCTCTTGAGAAACCATAGCCGCATAACATTTAAAAAGGCGTCTTCCCTTTACCTGACCGAGCCGGTGGGCTACAAGGAGCAGGACTGGTTTTTAAATGCTGTCGTCTCCTGTGACACTGATCTTGGGCCATTGGAATTGCTGCAAGAGCTGAAAAAGATGGAAGCCGATCTGATGCGGGAGCGGACAGTGCGCTGGGGGCCCCGCACCATTGATATTGATCTTCTGCTCTATGGTGAAGAAGAAATAAGCCTACCGGAATTGGTAGTCCCCCACCCCAGGGGTTTCCAAAGAGCCTTTGTCCTGGTGCCGTTAGCAGAGATCGCCGGTGAGGAGCCAATTTTTCGCGGCAAAACTGCCCGGGACATCTTGGCTGAGTTAGGGCAAGGAGAAAAAGTGGAGTGGTATAAGGAATGTCCCCAATTAATGGAATGTCCCCAATCAGAAAGGAAAAAGCAAAATGTTTGATCATCAGAAGATAGAACAAGCAGTAACCATGATTTTAGAAGCAATCGGCGAAAATCCGGCCCGGGAAGGGCTGGTAGATACTCCGAAAAGAGTTGCCAGGATGTATCAGGAGGTATTAGGCGGGCTGGAACGAGACCCTGCCGATGACTTTACCGTTTTGTATGCGGAAGAACATGAAGAGCTGGTCTTGATCAGGAATATTTCCTTTTATTCCATGTGCGAGCATCACCTGTTGCCCTTTTTTGGCAAGATACATGTGGGTTATATTCCCCGCAAGGGCAAGGTAGTGGGGTTAAGCAAACTGGCCCGGGGGATCGAAACCTTAGCCAAGCGGCCGCAGCTGCAGGAGCGTTTAACCAAGCAGATTGCCGATGCGGTGATGGAGCATGCCAAGGCTTTGGGAGTAATCGTAGTGGTAGAGGCGGAGCATATGTGTATGACCATGCGCGGTGTGAACAAGCCCGGTTCCTATACCATTACTTCCGCTGTCCGGGGTGTTTTGCACGATGACGAGGCCCTGCGGGCCGAAGCCCTGTCCCTGATCAAAGCTTGAAGCGCATGAGCAGGTGCCGGGGCTGACTACCCTTGGCTGTCGGCAGGAGTTGTTCCCGTCAGAGTTTTGTAGTGCCACAGCAGCTCTCTGGTCACTGATCCTGGTTTGCCGTTTTTGATAGGGGTGGCGTTCACTCGACAGAGGGGCATCACTTCCATTAAGGAATTGGTCAAAAAGGCCTCGTTGGCAGCTAAGAGGTCTGTCAAAACGTATTCCCCTGCCATTACATGATAACCGAGAGCAGCGGCCAGGTCGATGACCCTTTGCCGCGTAATACCTGCCAGCAAACCGCAGGCAACAGCGGGCGTGTGGAGGATCCCATTCGTTACAAAAAAGAGGTTGCTGATCGTGCCTTCTGTCAGCTGGAGTTTATGGTTTAAAAACAGGGCTTCCTGGGCCCCTGCCTGGCGGGCCTCCTCCAGGGCCAGCAGGTTATCCAGGTAATTTAATGTCTTGTGGTAAACAAGTGGTGAGGCTTGGTTTTTTCGCACCGGAGAAATTACGGCCGTGAAACCCTCTTCATAATTGAGGGGAGAGTAGGTTGTTGGCCGGGAAGAAAAGAAGATGGCCGGAGGAACACCCCGGCTGGCGTCACCCTTGGTGACGGTAAGCCGTAAAGCCCCTTCTTTAAGCCCGGCTTGAGCCACATATTCCCCCACGGCACCGGCCAACTCTTCCAGGCTTAGTCCTGGTTCTATTTTTAGATCAGCACAGGAAGCAAAGAGGCGTTCCAGGTGTCTTTGCAGGTCAAAGATGTGCCCCTCCGGGTACACCCTGAGGGTCTCAAACAAGCCGTATCCATAGAGGACACCAAAATCCCGGCATGGCACCAGGGTCTCTTTTTCCAAAACCAGTTTCCCGTCAACCACCCTTCCGGCAAACCCATCCTTGGTCATAGCGGAAAAACCCCACTTTCCAGGTTTAATCATAGACAGCCCAGACTGTTTTGTATTGCTATTTAATCCATTATTTTCTGCCGTACCCATACAAGCAATGATAACTGGCGTAAACTCCCTGATTACTTCTAAATCTTGAGTCATATTCCTTTATTAGTTTAAATATTTCCGGACCAAGTCCCTGAGTTTTCGCCAAACTATCCATCAAGTAGCTGTCGGCACCAGTCTTTTTTAATGACCTGAGAAAATCCCTGCCCCAGCCGTGAATTAAGATCAAGTCTTGCTTAGGCATCCTGTGCTCTCCTTAGATTACCTGTAACTCCTGCCCAATTTTGATTACTGCTGCCACTGCCATCTCCAAATCTTCTTCCCGATGGGTAGCCATGACCGTTAACCGGAGCCTGGCCGAATTAGCCGGGACCGTGGGCGGCCTGATTGCCACTGCCAGAATATTGGCGGCCATCAGACGGCGGCTGAATTCCAGGGTAGTCTCGTTATCGCCAATAATCACAGGAATAATTTGACTTTGCCCATTCAAGAGATTAAAACCGGCTGCCTGCAATCGCTCCCGCATCCAGGCTGCCTTAAACAAAACCTGTTCCCGGCGCCATTTCTCCGTCTTCACCACTTGCAGGGCAGCCAGGATACTGCCTACTACCGCGGGAGGCAGCCCGGTAGTGAAGATCAGGCTCCGGGCCTTATTCAGCAAATAATCGATGAGGATTTTTTTGCCTGCCACATAAGCACCGGCACAGCCAAAGGCTTTGCTTAAAGTGCCCATGTTAACCTCAACCTTTTTGGCAACATCATAGAACTCAGCTACACCCCGGCCATGGTCGCCGAAAATGCCGCCACCGTGGGCTTCATCAATCATCAGGATAGCGCCGTAGTGTTCCTTTAATGCTACTATTTCTGGTAAGGGAGCGAAGCCACCATCCATACTGAATACAGTATCGGTAACAATTAGTTTCCGTCGATACCCTTTTGCCTGGTCCAAGGCCTTCTCTAAGCTGGCCAGGTCCCGGTGCTGATAGCGGATATAGTCTGCCTTGCTAAGCAAGATGCCGTCGATGATGCTGGCATGGTTAAGTTTATCGCTGAGGACCAAGTCACCCTTTGTTACCAGTGAGGTGATGATGCCTACATTTGCGGTATAGCCGGAATTGAAGATCAGGGCCGCTTCCGTGTTTTTGAAATCAGCCAGCTCTTTTTCTGCCTCTTCATAGAGGTCAAAGTTGCCTACGATCAGCCTGGAAGCAGTAGCCCCGCAACCAAGCCTTTCCACAGCCTCCAATGCGCCTTTTTTCAGGAGCGGATGGCCGGCAAGGCCCAGGTAGTTATTACTGCTCAAGTTGAGCAGTCTTTTACCAGCTATCTCCACCCATTCGGCAGGGGGCCCGGAAACGGTTCTTAATCCCCTGAACAAATTTTTATCCTGCAGTTCTCTTAAATCCCGGGCTAATTCCTGGTAAAATTCCTCCACAGCTCCACCTCACCGCTGCCAGATATTTAAACAACTAACCCTAAATCTTTGATCAACTTAATATCTGCAGCTACAGACCTGCCGGAAGTGGTCAAATAACTGCCCACCAAGGAAGCGTTAATTCCTGCCATATAGCCTAAGGCCAGCAGGTCTCCCAGGGCATTTTCCCTGCCGCCGGCGAAGCGCAGTTTGGCCTCCGGTAAAATAAACCTGAAGATGGCAATGGTTTTTAAGATTTCTAGCGGCGGCAAAAGCGGCTGGCCCTCTAAGGCAGTTCCTTTGATCGGATGCAGGATATTAATAGGTACGGAGTTGATGCCTAGCTCTTTCAAGGCAAAGGCCAGCTCAAATCTCTGTTCCATAGATTCTCCCATGGAGATGATTCCGCCGCTGCAAACTTCCATGCCTGCTCTTTGGGCCGCCTTGATCGTGGCAACACGTTCCTCATAGGTATGGGTAGTGCAAATCTGGGGGAAGTAGCTGGCGGCTGTTTCTAAATTATGGTGATACATGATCACCCCTACTTTAACCAGTTCTTCAGCCATCTCCTGGGTGATAATCCCCAATGAAGCACAGAGTTTCAGGTTTGTTTCCAGAGCCAACCGCCGGTAGATAGCCAATACTTTACTAAAATCTTCCTCGGCAATATCCCGGCCGCTGGTGACCAGAGAAAAACGCGCTGCCCCTGCCGCTTCCATCTGCCGCGCCCGCGCCAAAATTGTTTCTTCGTCCAACAGTCCGTAAATTTCCACCTGGGCCTGGTAGTGGCCAGATTGGGCACAGTATTTGCAATCCTCGGTGCAATTACCTGATATGGCGTTGATGATGGAACAGAGGTCAACATTTTTCCCTGCCCGCACATCTCGAATCCGGGCGGCGGCTGCAAAGAGCTGGTAGAGATCAAGTCCCTCCAGTTGGGCCAGCTCTTTTGCTTCATCGATTGTAATGTCTTCACCGGAGAGAACCTTGTTTTCCAAACAGTCGATCAAATGGTTGGACATCCTTATTTCCCTCCCGATTCTGTTACTATTTTAATTGATTGATAAGTAATATCCAGGATTTCCAACAGTTGCGGCCCAGAAATACTTAAAACCGGCATCAGCACAATCACCGGGCCCAAAGGGCGGATAATCAAACCCTGTTTCCGGGCAGCTAAAATCACCTGATGACCAATATTTTCTTCCCAAGGGTAGGGTGATTTTGTTTCTTTATCATGTACCAGTTCAATCCCCACCATCAGTCCCCTCTGCCTGATGTCTCCCACATGGGCTAGCTCATGAAACCTTTCCAGTCCATTGGCCATAACCCTGGCCAGCTCCTGGACATGCTGCAAGAGGTTATTTTTTGCAAATAAATCCAGATTGGCTAAAGCGGCAACACATCCCAGGGGATTCCCCGTATAGGTGTGGCCATGAAAAAAAGTTTTCAATGCCTTATGCTCGCCCAGAAAGGCTTCATAAATCCGGTCAGTGGCTAAAGTGGCTGCCAGGGGCAGATAGCCGCCGGTCAATCCTTTGGCTAGACACATCAAGTCCGGGCAGACTTCTTCTTGCTCACAGGCAAACATTGTGCCCGTTCGGCCAAAGCCGACGGCAACCTCATCGGCGATCAGCAGGATATTATATTTAGTGCATAATTCCCGGATGCGGCGCAGATATCCTGGAGGCGCGGTAATCATCCCGGCTGCGCCTTGGACCAAAGGCTCGATAACCATGGCGGCAATTTCTTCATGGTGTTCTGCCATTATTTCCTCTACAGCATTCGCACAAGCCAGACCACACCTGTCTTGTTTAAGGTTTAGAGGACAGCGGTAGCAATAGGGGGAAGGGGCCCGGTAGCCTGTAAAAAGCAAATCGCGGAAGAGGCCGTTAAATAAATCCATCCCGCTTACGCTCACAGCCCCGATCGTATCGCCATGGTAGGCATCTCCCAGTGATAAAAACTTCTTTTTGCGCCGCAGGGCAGGATTGTCTTGTTGCTGCCAGTATTGGAACGCCATTTTTAAGGCTATTTCCACTGCGGTAGCACCGGCATCGGAGTAGAAAACTTTGGTTAACCCGGGGGTGGAGTGATTTCTACCAGTTTCTTTGCTAAAAGGATAGAGGGCACATTGGCCAGGCCAAGTAAGGTAGAATGAGCAATTTTGTCCATCTGCTCGATAATTGCCGCATTTAAAAAAGGATGCCTGTGTCCATGGGTATTAACCCAGAGGGAAGATACGCCGTCAAGGTATCTTCTGTCTGAAGTATCAACGAGATAGGGGCCCTCTCCCCGCTCGATAATAACCGGTTCGGTATTGTTCCAGACTTGCATCTGGGTAAAAGGATGCCAAACAAAATCTTTATCCCATTGAGCCAAAAGCTGGTAATCAACAGTCATTTTACACCTGCTTTGTCCTGGGAAAATCTGCCTTTGACAGCAATGCATCGAGATCTACATGTTTTTCGATTTCTGAAACAAGTGCGCCTGGATTTAGTGCTTCTCCTTCGCTAATTAAGCCCTGTACATTAGGGAGTAGGCCCAAGACCGGCACCTCTGCCATCTCGGCAATAATTTGCGGGTTGGTGCGCTCTGCTAAGCCCGGATTTTCGTGGGGATAACCGCTGATGATGATTCCGGCGACCTCCAGGCCTCTGGCTCTGGCATAGGCTACCGACAGGCAGGTATGATTAATCGTACCCAAAGTGGGCCTGGCCACAATCAGCAAAGGCAGGCCGATGTCTTTAGCTAGGTCTGCCACCGTATAATGGGTCCCTGTCAGAGGAACCAGCAGCCCGCCGGCTCCCTCCGCTAAAACCATCTCATGTTTGCCGGCCAGTTGATGAAAGTGGTCCATTACTTTCGCCAGGTCGATGTCGATTCCGGCTTCTGCTGCGGCTACTGCCGGAGCCAGGGGCAGTTCCAGACAGATGGCGCTCAGCTCCTCGGGCTGATAGGGCAGCGGTGTTGTCGCACAATAAAAGGCTGCATCCAATATTCCCCCGCTTTGCATTGGTTTGATGGCGATGGCGTCAATGTTTTTGTTGCGCAAGGCTCCCAGCAAACCGGCAGTGACAACTGTTTTTCCGACACCAGTATCAGTGCCGGTGATAAAATAACCCCGATAAGACAATCAAATCAGCCCCCTTTGTTAACTATTATATAAAAATCAGTTGACAATAATTATATATTTCCATATTTACCATGTCAACCACAGATTACCAGGCCTATAAATCAGAAGAAACTGCGAAGCAGTTTCAACACACTACTACTTAGTTTTATATTGGCACATTGCGCAAGGCCGCTATTTCGTACGATTTTTTGCTAGTTTATACACGCTTTCATCGTCACGGACAGAGATGACGATAATTTTCATAACTGATCCTTTGCGAATCACTTGATACACCACTCGAAGGCCGAGCTTCAGCAGCTTGATTTTTAGATAGCCTGTCAGGTTGTTCCCGCTAAGACTCCCCAATGGTTTGCCAAGCCCTCCTTCGTTTATGGGCAAAGGATTTGCTGAAACTTTTTCTATTGCCTTGAGCACCTGCAATTGCTGCGAACGGTCAAGCGAAAGCAAATCTTTTTCTGCTGCCCGGATGTACTCAATCCGCCACGCGCTCATTCAATCTCCACCTCGATATCTTGCAGATCCTCCTTGCTAATGCCAAGATGCTTCAAGACGGTTTCGGACGGAATTGTTTGATCAGAACCCGATGCCTTTGTGCGGCGTTCGGCTTCAAAGAAGAGCGCGTAATCATTCAGCGCCTCGACCATTTCTTCATATCGCTCAGGCTGGACCAGAACGCAAGCCGGCACATTGTTTTTTAAAACGATCTTTACCCCTCTGGCATTGACCTCGTCAAAAATCTTGCTTGCTTCCCCTCGGTTGAAACGAGTAATGGGGACTATGGCATCCATGACGGCTTTTACGGACGGGTTGTTTTTCAGCATAGTATACTCACCTCGCTTAACTGAGAATAGTGTCTCTAATCTAATAGTATGCGCGAGGCATTTAAATTTGTCAACTTATACATCGCTATATATGTCGAATTATTTTCCTGTTTTAAAGGGTCAGGTCAATATTATTTACTTTAGATTGAGTCTGGCTATTTCTCGATAGACAGGGCCTTTGGGTGTTAATGTGCTTTCCATGCAGACAAAGCCCTCCACGGATACAGCACCGGCGTAAAAGTCCCGCTCGCTTAACATGGCATTGCTGATGCGGACAGTGCGGCCCTGGTGCACCCTGCCCAGGGTTACATGGGGAGAAAACGGCTTTTCAGGTTGGATGCCTGTTCTCTCTGAAAGTCCGGCTGCAAGCTGCTGGACCTTTTCTTTGCCCTCATCAACCCCTGCCCAGAGCACGCGCGGGCGGAATGTGCTGGGGAAAGAGCCGAAACCTCTTATTTTTATCGTAAATCGGGCTGCTGTTTCCGCAACGCTGGCAGCATCATCCAGAAATTTCTGGATCTGACCATCCGGCGTCTCGCCGATAAACTGCAGTGTCAGGTGCAGGTTTTGTTTCTCAACCCATTTGACTGCCCCCGGCTCAACCACAAGTCGGCCTTGCAGCAGTTCCAGCTTATCCTTGATCTCTTCAGGCATAACTATCGCAAAAAAAATCCGGGCCATTGGCTCACACCTTCCCCATGCAAATAGTTAAGCGAACCTTCCGTTTAAGGCCTTAATCATTGCCCGCGCCTTATCCAGGGTCTCCTGGTACTCATCTTCGGGAACGGAATCGGCGACAATGGCGCCGCCGGCCTGAAAATAAACCTGCCTATCCTTAATGACCATTGTCCGGATGGCGATGTTCAGGTCCATATTGCCATCAAACCCTAGGTAGCCGATGGATCCGGTATAAATGTTCCTTCTCGTGGGTTCCAGTTCCTCAATGATCTCCATGGAACGGATCTTCGGCGCCCCGGTGATCGATCCGCCGGGGAAGGAGGCTTTTAACAGGTCGATCAAGTCCTTGTCTTTTGCCAGCCGGCCCACAACCGTTGCCACAAGGTGGTGTACGGTCGCATAGCTCTCCAGAGTAAACAGCTCCGTTACCTCCACACTTCCTGGTTTGCAGACCCGGCCCAAGTCGTTTCGTTCCAAATCGACAATCATCACCAGCTCGGCCCGGTCCTTCACGCTATTAAGCAGTTCTTCCTGCAAAGCCCGGTCCTCTTCCGGGGTCTTGCCGCGAGGCCGCGTTCCCTTAATGGGCCTTGTCTCAATTAAATCGCTAGTTACCTTGACGAACCTTTCCGGGGAACTGCTGATTACCGCCACCTCGTCAAAGTTTAGATAAGCGGCAAAAGGCGCCGGGTTGATGCTGCGCAAACGCCGGTACAAACCGGCAGGATCTCCTGGGAATTCGCCGGTAAACCGCTGGGAGAGGTTAACCTGGTAGATGTCCCCGGCATAGATGTAGTCGATCGCCCGCTGGATAGCCTGGCAATAGCCTTCTATAGAGAAATTAGACTTAAGCATGGTTTCGCCTATGGGCAGAGCCGGCAGAGTCACATCCTTGCTGCCGCCTGCAACGATGCGTTTTAGCTCCTTAATTTTTGCGACAGCTTGTTTTTGGGCCTTGATGGCATCGGTTTCCGGCAGTCCTGTAGTCGCAGCGTAGACTCTATTTTCCAGGTGATCGCAAACGATAACCCAGTCGTAAAAACCCAAACAGCAGTCGGGAATGCCCGTGTCGTCACGGCTGACAGAGGGCAGGCGCTCAATCTGCCGGTTCAGGTCATAACCGAAATACCCCACTGCTCCGCCCACAAAGGGCAAAGAGGCGGGGTTAATCACCTGGTAGCGCTGAAGGTACTCCCGGAGCAGGTCCAGCGGCTTTCCGGTTAAATCCGCGCGACCTTTTCCTTCAATAATCTGAACATCAAGATTTTTGCTTTGAAAAATAAGAAAGGGATCTGCGCCGATAAAGGAGTACCGGCCTAGCTTTGCTTGGGGTAAAGCGCTATCCAAAAAGAAGCAGTAGGGCTTGTCCTTAAAAAGCAAGAAGATTTCAAATGCGTTCAGCGTGGTTGTTATAGGTTCAATGATAGGTTTGTTGGCCTTGTTCATGGTTCTCCCCCGGTTTTTTTGCATGCACTGCCTTGGCAAGCAGCAGAAAGTTTTGCAACAGCTGTTTGCCACCCTCAGTGAGGATAGCTTCAGGATGGAATTGCACACCCTCTACCAGATGGTGTCTGTGCCTGATACCCATGATTTCCCCGTCTGCCGTCCATGCGCTTACCTCCAGGCAAGAGGGGATCGTTGCCGGATCAATAATCAAGGAGTGGTAGCGGCAGACTGAAAGGGGGTTCTTCAACCCGTTAAAGATAGTCTTTCCATCGTGGGTGATGAGAGAAGTTTTACCATGGACCGGTTTTTGGGCGCGGATCACCTTTGCCCCGAAGATTTGCCCGATGGCCTGGTGCCCAAGGCAGACACCCAGCAGGGGGATTTTGCCGCAAAATTCCCGGATCACCGCTAAAGTTATCCCGGCCTCGTTGGGAGTACAGGGCCCGGGGGAAATAACCAGCATTTTGGGCGACAGTTTGTAAATGTCACTGAGGCTTAAATCATCGTTGCGATAGGTATGCACCGATTCTGCCATTTCAGTAAGGTACTGCACCAGGTTGTAGGTGAAGGAATCGTAATTGTCGATCATTAAAATCATGTTACTGCCGCCTTTTTCACCATGCAAAGAAAATTTTCTCGATTCCGGCGCAATTATACCATGATTCTGAAAAGACTGCAATAAATGCGTGTAGAATGTGAACGGGACACTTTTTGTGCCGTAAAAAGAATGCCACAGTCTATTGACATGGCCCAAACCTCCAATTTATAATTGCTGGTAAGGATAATCATAACCTAAACCCAAGGATCGGGAAGAGTAAGTACAGGCTTCCGGCAGAGAGGTACCGCCACCGGCTGCAAGCGGTACCAGGTAAAGACTGTACCCAAGTGCACCCGGGAGGGGTGGGGCCGAAGTTCAGTAGGCCCCTGACGGTGGCACCGTTACAGCTGAAACTGTTTTTGAAGGACAGTTTGCTGAGATGGGCTGGTGTTGCCCAAACAGAGTGGAACCGCGAATCCTTTCGCCTCTGTACATTAAGTGCAGTGCGAAGGGGTTTTTATTTTTCAGCTGATTCGGAGGGTAAAAAAATGTGGCAGCGAATAAAAAAAGATATTCAGGTTGTCTTCGACAGAGACCCGGCGGCCAGGAGCGTCTTGGAGATTATCGTTTGTTATCCAGGCTTTCATGCCATTTTAATGCACCGTCTGGCCCATCGCCTATACGCTAAGAGATGGTTTTTGCCGGCCAGGTTTATTTCCCAGTTTTCCCGCTGGCTGACCGGCATCGAAATCCACCCCGGAGCTAAAATCGGTGAGGGCTTGTTTATCGATCACGGCATGGGGGTAGTTATTGGGGAGACCTCGGAGATAGGAAATGATGTGACCCTGTATCAGGGAGTAACCTTAGGCGGAACAGGCAAGGAGAAAGGAAAACGCCATCCCACAATCGGGGATAATGTGGTGATCAGCGCCGGCGCCAAGGTATTGGGATCCATTGCAGTAGGGGATAATGTTAAAATAGGGGCCGGCTCCGTTGTTTTAAAGGACGTTCCTCCTAACAGTACGGTAGTAGGGGTGCCGGGCAGGGTAGTTAAACAAAACGGGCGCCAGGTATCGGAACTTTACCTGCAAACTATCGATCTGCAGCACAACCAGCTACCAGACCCGGTATCGGAGATGATCCTTTGCCTGCAAAAAAAGATTGAACAGATGGAAAAGCGCATTGCGGAATTGGAGGTAAAGCATGGCAATTCAAGCGTTTAATACCTTGACTAACAAAAAAGAAAAATTTACAACAGTGCAGGAAGGCAAAGCTGGCATGTATGTTTGCGGCCCAACTACCTATAACTACATCCATCTGGGCAATGCCCGGCCACTAGTGATTTTTGACACCATCCGCCGGTACCTGGAGTATGCGGGGTACCAGGTTGCCTACATTCAAAACTTTACCGACGTAGATGATAAAATTATCAACCGGGCCAGGGAAGAAGGAATGGATCCCATGGCCCTGGCGGAGAAATATATTCTGGAGTATTATAAAGATGCCGATCAATTAGGTGTCAGGCGCGCAGACGCCCACCCCCAGGTGAGTCGGCACATACCGGAAATAATTGAGCTGGTCCAGAGGCTGATTAATAGTGGGCATGCCTATCAGGCAGATCAGGACGTCTATTTTGCTGTCAGATCCTTTACACCCTATGGCAAGCTGTCCGGCCGGTCTTTGGATGAGTTGCAGGCCGGCGCCAGGGTGGAAGTAGACTTGCGCAAACAGGACCCCATGGATTTTGCTCTGTGGAAGAGCGCCAAGCCAGGCGAACCTTCCTGGCCAAGCCCCTGGGGTCTTGGCCGTCCCGGTTGGCATATCGAGTGTTCGGCCATGGCCCAAAAATATCTGGGTTGGGAATTCGATATCCACGGGGGCGGTAGCGATCTGATCTTCCCGCACCATGAAAATGAGATCGCCCAGTCGGAGGCAGCTTCCGGCAGGCCCTTTGCCAGGTACTGGCTGCATAACGGGTTTATCACCGTCAACCAGGAGAAAATGTCCAAATCCCTGGGCAACTTCTTCCTGTTGCGGGATATTTTGGTAAAATATCCGGGCGATGTGGTCAGGTTTTACCTGTTATCGACCCATTACCGCAGCCCGCTGGACTTTGACGATCAAAAACTGGAAATGAGCAAAAAAGCTCTGGCCCGGTTAAAAGCCACCGTCAACCTGATTCAAGAAACACTAAAAAATCCCGTACCAGAAACCGCGTCCCCCTCGTCTGCCCCCGAACTGCAAAAGGCTTTGCAGGCGGTAAGAGATGCCTTCGAGCAGGCCATGAATGACGACTTTAACACCGCTTTGGCCATCGCCGCCCTGTTTGACTTGAGCCGGGAGGCTAACAGCTGCATCAATGACAGCCACTTTGTCTTGTCTGAGGCCAAAGCCCAGGCCCTGGCTGAAGCCAAAAGCCTGTTCATTCAACTGGGCGGGCAGGTTTTGGGGATCCTGACGGGCCTGGAAGAGAAAAAAGACCAGCCGGACCAGGAATTGGTTGAGCGGTTGATGGACCTGATCATAGATGTGCGCCAGCAATGCAGAGAGCGGAAAGACTGGCAAATGTCGGACGCCATCAGGGACCGGTTGAAAGAACTGGACATTGTTTTAGAGGATACTCCCCGGGGCGTGCGCTGGAAGAGATCTGAAAGCTAAAGCAAAGCGACGACAAAGACTGGGAGAGATGCATGATAAAAAATGATGAAATCATACCGGAAGGAGTCTCCCCTCAAAGCCTGCCACCTTTAATATTGGCCTATATTGGTGATGCGGTATATGAGCTCTATGTGCGTAAGCATTTGGTGCGAAAAGCCCTGGCGCCCCTGCCCAAAATGCACCGGCAGGCCGTGGAGTATGTCAGGGCGACTACCCAGGCCATGCTTGTGCAAGAGATGGATGCCTTTTTAACCGAAGCGGAAAAAGACGTGATCAGGCGTGGGAGAAACGCCAAATCAGGCCATGGTCCGAGGAGCGCCAATATAATTGAATACCGTTACAGCACAGGTCTGGAGGCCCTGATCGGCTATCTTTACCTGCAGGGTGAAGAACCCCGGTTAGAAGCGGTGCTGGGGCAGATGATGAATATTATAGAAAATAAATTACAGGAGCGGAGCCAAACTTGAATGATCTGGTGGAAGGGAAAAACACAGTCTTAGAGGCCTTAAGGGCCAACCGGCCGATTAACAAAGTCCTGGTGGCGGAAGGGATTAACCAAAGAGGGATGCAGGAAATATACCGGCTGGCCCGCGAACTGGGCGTTCCAGTCCAACAGGTGGACCGGAGAAAACTGGACGCCATAGCCCAGACTCAGAGCCACCAAGGTGTAATTGCTCAGGCTGCTCCGAAGGCCTATGTTGACATTGACGAAATCCTGGCAGCGGCGGCCCAGTCTCCCAGTCCTCCCTTGCTTGTGCTGTTAGATGACCTGGAGGACCCGCATAACCTGGGTGCTATCCTCCGCAGCGCTGATGCGGCCGGAGCCCATGGGGTTGTTATTCCCAAGCGGCATGGGGTCCCTTTGACTGCCGCGGTTGCCAGGGCTTCTGCCGGGGCAGTGGAGTATGTCCCGGTGGCCAGGGTGGGCAATATAGCCCAAACCATTGATTTTCTTAAAGGTAAGGGTATTTGGGTGGCCGGGGCGACCATGGAAGCCGTCAAGCTCCACTATGAGGAGGATTTTTCCGGGCCCCTAGCCCTGGTCATCGGCGGCGAAGGCAAGGGCTTGAGCCGGCTGGTGAAGGAAAAATGTGATTTCCTGGTCCGAATCCCGATGCAGGGCAGGCTCAATTCTTTAAATGCCGCCGTTTCTGCCTCAATCCTGCTGTTTGAAGCGGTGCGCCAGCGCCTGCCAAAGAGGTGAGTGCTCTTTGGAAGACTGCCTGATTGTGGACGGCTATAATGTGCTGAGCGGGTGGCCTGAGCTGGCACTGCTTAAATCCCAGAGCCTTGAGCATGCCAGGGACAAGCTGGTGGAATATCTGGCTAACTATAAGGCTTATACCGGCATCCACGTAATTGTAGTTTTCGATGGCCGTTATGTCAAAGGCTCCAGTGGCAGCAGAAGTTCTGTCGGCGGAATAGAAATAGTCTTCTCCAGGGAAGGAGAAACTGCCGATCTGGTGATTGAGCGCCTGGTCAGTCTATGGCCCCCAAATCAGTTGGTAGCTGTTGCCACCTCAGACTGGATTGAACAACAGCTGGTCTTGGGAAAAGGAGCAATCAGGTTGTCTGCGCGGGAGCTTTTTCAGAAGGTAAATGAATCCATGCACCAGTTAAGAAAAGAACACTTAAAGGAGGAAGTGCCTGGCCGCTTGGCTTTGGACGGACGCCTGCCTGAGACCGTGCAAAGGGTGCTGGAAATGTGGCGGCGGGGCAAGTAGTCCTTGCCTACGGACAAGGTTTCCTGTATAATCTAATTATTGAACTGGACAACGGTCTAAGCCGTTGCTTGCCTCCATAGAATTATATCGGCGCTTGAGTTGCGCACGTCAAAATATTTAGTTGCATCAAATTAATCTCTTATTATGGAGGCGATTCGATGAGCATTACTGCCCAACGAGAAACCTGCGTTGCCTTCGAAGTGATGATTGATGAGGACATCGTCGAACTGGCCCAAGACGGCGACGATATTGCGCAGGAATTTTTAATTAATAAATATAAAAATTTTGTACGGGCGAAGGCCAGGTCTTATTTTTTAATCGGGGCAGACCGGGAGGATATTATTCAAGAGGGTATGATTGGCCTTTATAAGGCAATCAGAGACTTCCGGGGAGATAAGCTTTCTTCCTTCAGGGCTTTTGCCGAGCTGTGCATTACCAGGCAAATTATCACAGCTATTAAGACCGCCACCAGGCAGAAACATATTCCCCTGAATTCCTATGTTTCATTGAATAAGCCTATTTATGATGAAGATTCGGACCGTACATTGCTGGATGTTATCTCCGGTTCCAAAGTGACTGACCCGGAAGAGCTGATCATCAGCCGGGAAGAGTTTGATGACATCGAGGAGAAGATGGGAGAAATCCTCAGTTCTTTGGAGTGGCAGGTGTTAATGTCTTACCTGGAAGGCAAATCCTATCATGAAATAGCCATTGATCTTAAGCGCCATGTCAAATCCATCGATAATGCCCTGCAAAGGGTGAAGCGAAAGTTGGAGCGATATCTGGAGAGAAGAGGCAATTAATCAAATTGACCTAAGCCACCAAAGCCGGCGTATCGCCGGCTGAAATTTTTCGCACCCTAAACCGTTATCCGGAGTGCATTTGACTTGCCAATTGAGTTCCCAATAAATGGGTGGTGTTTTCGGTGGATTATTCTTGACGCCAAACCTGGCCGGTGCTATAATTATCTTCGTCAGTTAAGCTGACCTAGTGGAGAGGTTCCCGAGCGGCCAAAGGGGGCAGACTGTAAATCTGTTGGCTCAGCCTTCGCTGGTTCAAATCCAGCCCTCTCCACCATTCAAGAGGCAAGAGGCTAGAGGCAAGAAGCAAGAGGCAGGAAGTATTGAAGGAATTCGCTCCGCGAATTCGACAATAATTCTGCGTCATGCATTCTGATGCGGGGTGGAGCAGTTGGCAGCTCGTCGGGCTCATAACCCGAAGGTCGTTGGTTCAAATCCATCCCCCGCAACCATGCCCATATAGCTCAGTAGGTAGAGCGTCGCCTTGGTAAGGCGGAGGTCACCGGTTCAATCCCGGTTATGGGCTCCATCCTTATGAAAGCAAAAATCGGATTAACTATCCGGTTTTTTTATTTTTAACCTATCTAGCTATATTACTAGCCAGGAACGCCGTGATGAGAAAAACATGATCAATTGGCGTTATTTTATTGCCTTAATAGCTTAAAAAGATTATAATTTGGCTATAAATATTATCACGAAGAGCATATTTGATAATATTAAAGAAGGTTGTTGATCACATTGAAGTCGTTTATTAATCTTGAACGTTTACTTGTCCCCATGTCTGTTGTATCAACTATCGGGCAGATTAACCAGTTCAAAGGAAAGCAGGACCTGTACAGGCAGCAGTCACCGCAAGTCTTGGATGCATTGAGACAAGTGGCAGTTATTCAAAGCACAGAAGCTTCAAACAGTATTGAAGGAATAACAATTAGCTCGTCCAGGCTCAGGCAGTTGATGGATGAGACAGCCACACCCCGGGACAGGTCTGAAGGGGAAATTGCCGGCTACAGGGATGTCTTGGCGACAATTTATGCTTCCTATGAGCATATCCCTGTTAATCCTTCTGTCATCAGGCAGTTTCACCGGGACCTTTACACGTTCAGCAGTTTTAAGGGGGGCAGCTGGAAGAGTTCCGATAGCGAGATAGTGGAAGTCAGGCCAGATGGCACACGATTCATCAGGTTTATGCCAGTTTCTGCTTTTGATACCCCAAGGGTAATGGATGAGCTTTGCCATGCCCTGACCCGTGAAATAGAAGAAGGGAAAAACGATCCCTTAATTGTTGCGGCAGCATTTGTGCTTGACTTTCTCTGCATACATCCTTTCAGCGACGGCAACGGACGCATGGTTAGGCTTTTAACCCTTTTAGTGCTGTATAAATTGGGCTATGAAGTAGGCAGGTTCATAAGCCTGGAAAAGCTAATCGAAAAGACAAAAGAATCTTATTATGAGACTCTCTACAGGTCCTCGATCAATTGGCGTGAAGGCAAGCATGATTTGTTGCCCTGGCTGGAATATTTCCTGGGAGTTCTTTTGGCGGCCTACCGGCAATTTGAGGAGAGGGTAGGCAACATTACTTCCTACAAGGGGAGCAAAAGCAAGCGGATCGAGGAGGCTATCCGCCGCTTTGTTCAGCAATTTACCATTTCGGATCTAGAAAACATCTGCCCGGATATCAGCAGACCCACCATCTACCGTGTCTTAAAGGAGTTGAAAGACCAAAAATTAATAGAACCAATTGAGATGGGCAGAAACGCCAAGTGGCGGAAAATCAGGGGGAATTAAAGGGACACCATGAATTATTTTATGCTCTTTAACATATAATACAATAAATTACCGTGACCACGGTGACCACCTTGACCACGATAACTATTTATATTAAACTTGAAAGTGAGGATTATGATGGAACCTAGAAAGGGTGTCAATAAAATGTCATTAACAATACCAAAGTTCAATATTCGAGATACAAAGAAGTACTATTCTGAACTTAACAATATCGCACTAAAAGGAATCGAAGTAATAACATTCAATGCAAATAATGAGAACGAAATGGTATCACATATTAAAACATCTTACCTCGACAGGCTTTTTTCCAATTTAATTTTTACACCTGAAATAGAGTTTGATGAAGAAATTGGAATTCATACTGTATCTCTTCCGGAAATTGACCTTTATGGTGACGGCACTACATTAGAAGCTGCTATTAATAATCTGCTTGATAGCGTTCTGGAATTTCTTGTTATTTATGTTGAGAAACTAGATATGTTTTCAAAAGTTGAGTCTGAGCAAAAGCAATTATTTTTGCTTAAACTTCTTAGATGTCATGGGGATAGGGATGCTATAAAGAAAGTGTTGGGTTTATAAAAATGCCTGTACGATTCTGCCAGGGAGATATACGTAAACTTCTTTCACATTTCAATATGAAACCTGAAAAGGGTTCAACTATATATTTAGGAATAGGCAGAGACGGTATTTGGCGTACATGTAAGTTTGACTATCACAAAGACAAAGACCCTGTAGCCACAGGTACCGCCAAAATTATAGCTTCGTCATTAAAATTCAATACTGTACTGGAGATGAAGGAATACATTGACAAGTATCTATAGTGGCGCAGGTCACTTTTTCTTTACTCCAGATAAACATGGAATTTTTCGCCTTGGTAATGCGGAGGTCACCGGTTCAATCTCGGTTATGGGCTCCATTGAAAATAAAGGCCTCGCGGGCTTTGCGAGGCCTTTTGGATATATTTAAGGACGGTTATTGAATGGCGGGGCTGTCAAGTCTCCCGCCGTTATTTTATTGAATTAAAGGGAATTAAAGGGATACCATGCTGAATTAGGTTGGAGATTAGGATCCTTTCTCTTTCCGGGAACCCTTTCAAAGGCTGCAATTTCCTTATCCGAACTCTCTTTGGAGAGATATTCTCGCCAGTCGCCAATCATCTCCAATAGCGGCCCGGCCTTCAACAAGATATCGTCCCGGCCCTCCACATGAGCAGCAGCGCTGCTCCAACGGTATTGCCATGCTTTGCTAACCAATCCCGCCCGTACAGGATTAAGTTCCACATAACGGGCACAGGCATAAAGATGGTATTCATCCATGGGATAAGTGGAAAAGCGCCCCTGCCAAAGGTGCCCGCTCCAACCTTCAAGGAAGTTTACTTCCAGCGTATAGCGGCGGTGAGCTTCCCCTATAGCAGCTGCCAGTGCCTCTGATATTATATGACTATTGTCATGCGTAAGCAATAATTTAGTATGGTGTCCCCCATATTCCTCCCAAATCGCCCCCCCCACCCAAGAAAAAATTCCCAAACTACTCACTTTACAAATAATCTCCAATTCCTGTAGAATAACTATAGCGGGGGTGGTGTTCGAGTGCCGTCAATAAGCGGTTTGGTGAGAAAGTGCAAGTCGGCTCTTGAAGGCCATTATGGCTCTCAGTTCGAGGGGCTGATTCTGTATGGGTCTGCAGCGCGCAATCAAGCTGACCCGACGAGCGACATTGATTTGCTTGTTCTGCTAAACAAACCCTTCGACTATTTTTCAGAACTTCGTCAGGTTATAGAGGTACTGTATCCTATCCAGCTAGAATCAGAGCGGCTTATTTCTGCCAAGCCTGTTCCCCCCGATGAATTTGAACGCGGAAGCATTCAACTGTATCGAAATGCCAAACGCGAAGGTATACTGGTGTGACGCCGGAACTAGAGCAGGAAATTGCCGCCAACCTGGAACGAGCCGGGCAGTCTATCCAAGTGGCTAAAGACTTGGCTGTTAAAGGTTACCACGATTTTGCGGCATCGCGTGCGTATTATGCAGCCATAGCCGTTTTGCTGAACGAGGGTTTGGATTTCAGCAAGCATAGCGGAGTCATTGCTTCGATCCATCAAAGATTCGTTAAGACGGGGAAATTAAACAAGGAACATGGCAAGGATTTAAACTGGCTTTTTGAAATACGAAATGTTGGGGATTATGGGGGCACGGCACACGTATCCAAGCCACAAACGGAGCGGGCTATCCTTGCTGCGGAGAGTTTTTTGAAGGCTATCAGGTCTTTGATGAACAAATGAAACAGTCCCTTAAATCCGGAATATCTTCGCAAGTTGGAATGAAATACCCAGGAGGTCACTCTGGCAATGCTTGACAAATTCTTACAAGCGTCCGTTGTTCAAGACTGGCAGTGGGATCTCATTACACAAATTCGTTGCGGGCTGGAAGACGCATATGGCACCCAGCAGGGCGAAGTGGGGTGCGTGCAGGCGATTGTGCAAGCCATACACAACATGCAATCAGTCGAAGTGAAGCTTAACAAAGGGATGTTCTTGAAGTTAGAGGTGGAGGCAGCTTTCCTGCACGGTTCCAAATCACAGGTAAAGTTTCAAGTCGGTAAGACCGAATATCAGCGGGAGCTCGCCGACCTCTTTGTGCTGGGTACGTATGTCCACGATGGGCAGCCCGTGTTTCAGAGGGCGTGTCTAATTCAAGCCAAGCGACAAGGCAGGAGCACGGGACGGGATGCAGCCAGGTATGAAGTCGATCTTGGGCAGCTTGCAATGTTGACGAGCTTTCCTGAGTTTACCGGTGTTTCTGGTGTCTTCAAAGGGTTTAACAAGGTTCATTTCCGGAACTGCTCAGGCATGCTGGGGGCCTACTGCCTACTCTCGCCTCCAGGGGAGTTCATCATTGTGAGTGCACGGGTGCTCACCCTAGTATTGGGCGGCCGGAAATCCCTTTCCGCAAAGGAGCTTGTTCCCGCTATCCTGAGCGAAAATGCAGGCTCGCGTAACTCCTTACACTACCTCGAAGGTTGCGGGTGGTTCGACCCAGACCGCTGCCCAGACTGTCACGTGCTGTCGATGCATGGGTTTCCATGCCACTGCCGACGACATCGCCAGTTGAGCAGAGCAACAATCCTTGGTGGATTAACGGAAGCATCTGTTGAAAGTGTCTTGACATGCATTGGTCTAGCCGAGTTCGTTCAGTGCTGGACGGGGCTACGCTTAGGCGAAGTATGTCGCGTTGGTGCTAACCTAGGCGCTCGCTCAGAGCGTATCCTCCAGACTGCCCTGCAGGCAGTGGTCCGGCGCGTTGGCGGCGAAACGGAGAACTTGATAAAACGTTGGGTGTGTTCACGCACACGGGTAGCAATGACAACATTCGAATCGATGTAGAAAACCGTGAACCGAAAGAAGCCGGTCTTGGGATACTCTCCGTCATCGTTCGGCTGGGAACTGGTCAGTATTAAGAAGATAGTGACGGCCCAACAACAGCATGTAACGGTCAGCGTTGAGCAGCTGTCACTAAGCAGTAGACAAACAAGGAGGAATGGTGATGATTTCCAATATTGACTTAGCGCGTGAGCGCTACCACATTGCGAAGCTGTCCCTATTCAATGTCCGCCTGCTGGCCGCTCTCCAGCAAGATAAAGGCAAAGAGATTAATGCGTTGGTCACTTATGAGGCGAGTGCCAACGGATTTAAAGTCATGCCCTCATTATTACATCAAGGTACCTTTCTGCAATTTGCCTACGTATGTCTCGTGTGGCTTTGGGAGTCCGCTAAACTGGCGGGCTTGGAGCATGAGCTACTCGAAGAGTTCCCCAAGGTAACTGAACGCTACGGCGTGAAATTCCCCTCGCCCGAACAGATCCAAGGTAACCGCAATCTCTATTATTGGAAAGATGTCCTCAAATTACTTCGCAATGCGCTCAGTCATGGAAAAGTAGACATAAATGAGGACGTGTTTCTATTTTTCGATCAGAACACGCGTAGCAGAACACCGGAGCCCGAACGAACAACACTTAGTTTGTCATGGGAGCAGCTTGCCAAAATCTCTGAATCTTGTATTCACGCACTTACTCCGGCACTTTATAATGGAACCAAGAAATGAGACACGATTTGGCAGGGAAAAAGCGGAATTAAAGTTGAGGAGAATTAAAAGGACACCATGCTGAATTAGGTTGGAGATTAGGACCCTTTCTCTTTCCGGGAACCCTCGCATTCATTCAAGGATCGTATTTGAATTTTGTTATGCTACAGAGATATCTTCTTTGGGAATTTGTTGAACACCTCCTGCCTTGAATAAATATTGTTGAAATCCGTGCTGAACATATCCTGTATTACCTTGTAGTCTAGTGCAATTTCGTCTTTATCCGAATATGCCAGCGTGTCCACAATCTCGCCTTTTTTGTGTAGTACCTTTTGGAATGCAATCGCGCCACCGACAATATCGAGATGAATGATGCCGCCTTTCAAAACCTGACATGTTGCGGCATTAAGCGCTCTTGCGATCCGCTCAGCTGACAACGCCTTTTCTCCCATACGATGCTGAATGATTCGGATGATAAGGAGGCTAGCAAAGCAAATCAGGAAATGTGCACGGATATGCTCATTTTTATTGACAAACACAGGTCTGGCATAAAGGTCTGACTTCATAATCCTAAACGACTGCTCGATCCGCCATAGGCCGCCGTACACCTGGCGAATTTTTCGCTCATCATAGTCAAGTTCGCTGGTAATGATGCAAAAATAGCCGTCATACATCGCGTCTTTCTCCGCCTTTTCCAAATCCACACTGCGCAATATTTTCGTGTTTTTCAGAATCTCGCCGGTCTCTTTGTCGATGATGCTTTCTTTTGTGTATTCATCGACACTAACGTTGCAATAACAAAAAACCAATTTGTCAACCGTCAAAATCCCATGAAAATAGTGGAAAGACCGTGCTTTTGCAAGAAAAATCCCTTATAATAGAGATAGAGGGTAGTCCTTGCTCAAATCTCTAAAATAAGGGAGATAATTATGCAAGGCAAGGATACCACAATATCCACATTTCATCAATTCTTTGGGCCAGTTTCCAGTGAAAAATTTCGGCAGCAAGTAGAAGAAATGGGGGTTGATAGATACGCTAAAAAATTATACACCATACAACTCATTGAACTTGTAGCCAATGCTCAAATCGAACAGCTACGCGGTTTACGGGACATCAGCTATAGTCTCAGTGACGATAAGATTAGCGAAGCAATTGCTCTTAAATCCATCAGCGCTTCCCAGATTTCCCGCAAACTAAGGGAACTGCCAACAGAAGTTCTCCAGTTGCTGTTTAATGACGTAAAAACTCAAGCCGGAAAAGAAATTGGGTTTGATACCGTTAGCCAAGAATTAGGACGTCTTCGCCTAATTGATTCCACGACCATTAGCCTGTGTCTTTCCCAGTTCCTTTGGGCTAAATTTAGAAAGACCAAAGGCGGTATCAAGATACATCTGGGGCTTAGATTTTTTGAGCAAGGGGTTTTTCCTGATGAAGTTGTAATTACCCCTACCAAGCCTGCTGACAAAACCCAGATGGATACCCTAGTGGTTGAGGAAGAAGATGCTTTAAACGTCTTTGACCGGGGATACGTGGACTACAATAAGTTTGATAAGTACTGCGAAAAAGGCATCAGATTTATTACCCGTTTAAAGGGTAATGCGATAATTGAAGTCGTTGCAGAGCTTCCAGTAGATCCCGATGGCCCCATTAAGAAACACCAAATCGTTTACCTGGGTAAAGAAGGCGTCAACAAAATGAAATACTCTTTACGGCTGGCGGAAACCGAGGATACCCAAGGCAATCCGGTAATCATCATCACCAACGACTTTAAGCTAACAGCCGAAGAAATAAGCACCATCTACCGCTACCGCTGGCAAATCGAACTCTTCTTCAAATGGATTAAACAGCACCTTCGCGTAAAACACTTTTATGGGACAAGCGAGCAAGCGGTGGAAAACCAGATATTCATAGCGCTCATCACCTACTGCCTGCTGATGCTGATAAAACTGAAAGTGGGCTACAAGGGGTCCTTACTGACAATTAAAAGGCTGATCCACACCTGCCTCTGCGACCCGTTCACGTCCTTCGTCCAAAAGCTTTATCGGACGCCCCAACGAAGCTCAAGAGGCCGACGAAGGATAGATCATGAGGGAATTTATCAACTAACCGTGAGGCAGGTGGTAGCAGGCGAGACAGGTCTTCTAAATTATCTGTCCTACGACCCAGTAATACTGTAACCAAGCACATATGTGGCAAAATGTGGATGAGGACTACCCGTTAAGTGGTTAGTCCCTTTACACAGCGGCCAGAAAGCTACTTGGGTGTATACACCAATAATGTAATAAATTATAATAATGGTATTTGCATCCTTGCACTAGAATTTTGGTAGGTAGGTTTTATGCAACGCTACTGATATGAAGTGTGAAACTTATAAGGATTTGCAGACTTTAATGTTAAAGCAGATAGCAAAGTCTAAGAATAGCAAGGAAAAGGAACAATACCAAAAAGAATGGGCTGAGACAGCAGAAAAGGCAAAGATGCTTTGGGAAGAGTTGATTGTTAAAAATAAGAAATTTTATGAGCGAGATAGAATCTTGATTATTGAATATCTGTCTGACAAAAAACAGTACAGAAGAAAACCATTAGCAAAGGGAAGGCCAAAGAAAGAGACTGTTAAAGAAAAAAGGATTACAATACGGATGGACGAGGAAATTGTAGAAATATTGAATAATTATTGTCAGACAAATAATATTTCGGAAAGTGAAGCGATAAGGCAAGCAATTATGAAATTGAAACATGCTCAGTAATTTGTGAATGGCAGAAATGAGGTATTACAATGAAAACAAGTGAAATCCTAACCCTGTTGGAGCAACTGAATACATATATAGCAGATGACCTTGAAGGACAGGAACTGGACTTTAAGGAATGGAATGAAAGAAGCAACAATGATGCTGAGAATCTGGCTGTTAAAATGGCTGTGTGCATGTCAAACGGCGGTGGGGGAGTAGTAATTTTTGGTGTCAGAGATAAAGTCAGGGGTAGAAATGGTGCAATAAAGGGAGTGCCCCTTTATGTGGATGCTGTTATGCTTCAAAAGACCATTTATGATAGAACCGAGCCCCACATTACAGCTAATTTTGAATGGATAACCGTTCCTGAAGGAACAGGTAAAATACTTGTAATGCGTATTTTCCCCGGAATGCCACCATATACCGAGACCGATGGTAGCGCTACTATAAGAGTTGGAAAGGATTGTAAGCCGTTGACCGGTTCTGTGAGGAAAGACCTAATGGAGCAGAGCGGAACAGCGGATTTTACTGCAAATCTGACTGATATGCACTGGAAAGAGCTTTTTTCCGCTGTTGCCATGGAAAGAATCCGCATGATGATGACTGAAGAAAGAGCTCCGGATACATTAGCTTCAATGTCTGATGAGGATTTGCTTTCTTCCGTAGGAGCAATTAAAAACGGCAGACTCACCTTTGGAGGACTTCTTCTCACCGGAACAAACGATGCAATTGCCAGATATATTCCGAATCATTATTGGTCATTCCGGAAGATGCTCAGAACTACGGATTATTCCATTAAGGATGATGGAGTTCATGCAATACCCATTGCGTTATATGAAATGGAAAGGTATATGGCGGTTGACAATCCTTCCACCACGATAGAAGTTGGTTTTGTGCATCCTGAGTTTAGCAAGTATCCAAAGATAGCATTACGCGAGGCACTATTGAATGCTTTTATGCATAGGGATTACAGAATTCCAAGTGCAGTTATGTTGAAGCATTATCCTGACAAACTGATTCTCACAAATCCGGGTACTTTTATTGGTGGAATTACTTCAGAGAACATTCTTCATCATCAGCCGGTTACAAGAAATGCGCATTTGGCAGATTTGCTTGATAAATTGAGGTTGGTCAACAGATCAAACCTTGGAGTGCCAAGAATTTATAAGGCTTTACTTATTGAAGGCAAGGAACCGCCGCAGTATAGGCAGGTTGGTGAATCAATTGAACTGACGATGCTGGCATCTACACTTGTTCCGGCATTCAGGCGGTTTGTTAAGAAGATGGCTGATGATGGTGTTTTATTGGATGTAGATCATCTTATTATATTGAATTATTTGCTGAGGCATAGAGAGATCACTTCTTTAGAGGCTTCAAACATATGCCAGAGAAGCATTGAACAAGCCCGGGAATTGTTGAACAATATGGAAAACCAGCTTGGGCTTTTACAGTCAGGTGGTGCCTCAAAAGGAAAGTACTATACTTTAAAGGCATCAGTATATGCTCTGCTTGAGCGTGATACGGAGTATGACCGGGACAAGAGGCTCGACAAAGAGTCCATGAAAATTCGTATTCTCACATTGTTGAAGGAACGTAACCTTACAAATGAAGAAATAAGGCAATTTACCGGACTTACAAAGCTTCAGGTTGTAAGAATGATGCATGAGCTTGAAATTCATGGTATAAAATTGGCTCAAAAAGGGCGATCTTCATATTATTACCTTGAATTTAACGACTCATAAACATTTTGATACGAATAAATGATACGAATAAAAATAAACGAATCAAACAATTGTTGCAGAATTAATCTTGCAACGATTATAAATTGATTGCATACAGGGGAAAGACATGGATTTTAAAGAGCTATTTGAAAAGTATCAGACGCTGCTGACTGAGAACAAAAACTTGAGAGAGGAAATAAAAAACCAAAGAGAAGAAATAAAAAGCTTGAAAGCTCAACTCGGTATCGAAGAATCACAGGGTAATCCTGATGATATTTTTGAACATAAACCTGAGCCGGAAATATCAGAACAGAACCATTCTGCTCAAGTTTTAGATCCATCCGTTAATAACGGGTCAGATTCTGTAGAAAAGATCAAGTTGTTTATGTCACTCTTTAGAGGTCGGGATGATGTTTATGCCGAGAGATGGGAGAACAGTAAGAAAGGGACTTCCGGATATGCTCCCGCATGTGCCAACGAATGGAAGCCGGGTATCTGTCAAAAGTCAAAAACTAAATGTGCGGACTGCAAGCATAAAGACTATCTTGTTTTAGATGAAAAGGTAATTGATGCTCATCTTCGTGGTAAAGATCTTCGTAGTAACGATTTTCGCGGCCAAGATAAATTTATTGCAGGAATATATCCGATGTACCTTGATGAGACCTGTTATTTTTTAGCCATTGATTTTGACGATGGAGAGTGGCAAAAGGACGTCACGACATTGAGGGAGGTGTGTTCGGAGTTTAAAATTCCTATTACAGTTGAACGGTCACGGTCAGGCAATGGAGCCCATATGTGGTTTTTCTTTGAAAGTCCTATAGCCGCTTCTTTGGCAAGGAAATTCGGAAGTGCATTGCTTACCTATGCCATGAGCAAACGGCATGAGATTACTTTCAAGTCATATGACAGGTTTTTTCCTAATCAGGATACCATGCCGAAAGGCGGCTTGGGCCATTTAATTGCTTTGCCGCTGCAAAAAGCTGCAAGAAAAGATAATAACAGCGTTTTTATAGATGAACATTTTCAACCATTCGATGATCAATGGGCATTTTTAGCCTCAATCCAGAAGCTTCCTGAAGATGACATAGAGATACTCATATCAAAATTATGCCAGGGAAATGAACTTGGAGTGCTGAAAAAAGATGAAGAAGAAGCACAAAAGCCATGGGAAACAAGCAGGATTAAACTGTTAAAAGATGATTTCCCGCAGTGTATTGAAATTGTAAAAGCCAATATGTTATTTATACCGAAACTCAGTATTTCCCAAAGGGCATTAAATCATTTGAAGCGTTTGGCGGCTTTCAAAAACCCTGAATTTTATAAAGCCCAAGCCATGCGCATGCCGACCTTTGATAAACCCAGAATCATTTCATGTGCTGAAGAGACAGCAGAATACTTATGTCTGCCAAGAGGATGTGAAGCAGATTTGAAAGCTGTATTTGAAGGACTGGGAATAGAAGTTTGCTGGATAGATAAAACCAATTGCGATTGACAAGCCATTGACTTTAGTGGCGACAGGTAAATATATAGGAGAGGGCTTTGATGAACCAAGGCTTGACACCTTATTTTTAGCTATGCCTATATCATGGAAAGGAACCTTGCAGCAATATGCAGGGAGGCTTCACAGGTTATTTGAAGGAAAAAGTGAAGTGCAAATCTACGATTATGTAGATATCCATGTAAGAATGCTGGAGAAAATGTATAATAAGCGACTTACCGGATATGCCGCAATTGGCTATAAAGCAAAAGGTGAAAGTATTACAACAGAGTCGATAGACATTATTTTTGATAAAAGCAACTTTTTGCCGGTATATTCTAATGACATAGTGAATGCTGCAAGAGAGATTTTGATAGTAAGTCCGTTTGTTACTAGAAAGCGTAGTTTACAAATGATGCAAAACCTGGAGGTTGCTTTAGGAAATAAGGTGAAAATAATTGTAGTGACCAGACCGGCTGATGATTTCAATGGCAAGGAGATGACAACTTTGCGAGAGACATTGGATATCCTGAAAGGTGCGGGAGTAAGTATAGTTTTTAAATCAAACATACACCAAAAATTTGCAGTTATAGATCAAAGGATTGTATGGTATGGGAGTATAAATCTATTAAGCTTCGGTAGTGCAGAGGAAAGCATCATGAGTCTTGAAAGTCCTAATATTGCAAATGAGCTTATAAAAAGCATAGAAAAATAATAGGAAAAATCAATTATGAATATAAGAGAATTCATTCCCACCTATATAGGCTTTACATCCAGCCTGTTTTATTTCAGGCACTGCTACTGACCGGCAGAGTGGAAGCGTTAAAAAATTTTGCTATTAAAAACGGGAAAAACAATCCCGAAGCTTTTGAAGTATGGATATGTAAGTTGAAAAAGGATCGTAATGAAAGAGCGGTGCTTAAATCTGCCAATAAACGGCAACAATACGGCTATAACAAACTTAGTATGCCCTCATAGCTCAGTAGGTAGAGCGCTTCCATGGTAAGGAAGAGTTTTCTCCGGTTCGATTCCGGATGAGGGCTCCAATGAAAGAGGCTGTAATGGAATAAAAGTTCTGTTACAGTTTCTTTTTTACCTTTCACAAGTTTTCAGTAGCTTTGAACCACATTTATATTTTATGAGTACGGGTATACATAAAGAAATTGATAGCTTCAAAGTAATATATCATAAGAGTATAATTTTATAATTTGGTTTATATTGACAAGCATGAAAAAAATTGACATATAATTAGATATAAATAAGGGAGCTAAGTTCCTCCTATCTGAACCTTAACAAATATAGTATTTACCAGTATTTCAACGCTTTTTAAGGGAGCAAATGAGGGGGAGAGTTTGCAGCATGAGAGCAGTAAATTTAATTTTAGGACTAAAGGAGGTGAGTGGCATGAAGAAAGAGTTTTCTCCAAAGATAGAAGTGTTTGACCCGTTCAAAGTTCCTTTTTCAAGCGAGAGCGAGGTTGTCTTCGATATTAGGGACATGGACGCCTGTTGTGCTTGTACTGCGTGTACTGCTTGCAGCGCATGCAAGTGATATAATACTGCTCCCGTTATTTATAAATCAACTGCTCTCATTGCGCAAATTGACTAAAGGAGAATTTGCATGATTGAAAGGATAAATCGGAGTAAAGCTCCATTTTATGTACAATTTGAGATAACCGAACGATGCAATAATAGATGCTATTTTTGTTATAATCCCATGGGGCATGTCAATGGAAATGAGTTGAGCCTTGTAAAAATCAAACAAATATTGGATCAATTATGCGGAATCGGCGTATTCAGAATTAACTTTAACGGCGGTGAACCGTTGGTGCGGTCCGATTTTCAGAATATTCTTGAATATGCCGGCACTTTGGGATTTGATTTGCACATGAATACGAATGCCACTTTAATAACAGATCAAATAGCGAAAATTATAGCCAGATACATGAAAAGTGTTTGTACGTCAATACTACATTCCGACAAATCGAAACACGATAAGATGACGGGAAGAGTTGGTGCTTATGACGATGTGATAAATGGAATAAAAATCTTAAGACATAATGGAATAAAAGTCGAGGTTAATGTATGCACTTCAACTGAAAATTTTGAAGATATTTACAACATCGGCAAATTGGCTGCTGGTTTGGATTGCTATTCTTTGTGCTCAACCCGGTATATTTTGAATAATAGTAACAACAAAGGCCTTTTACTTGATTCCAAAGCGACCATGAAACTCATAGACCTGCTTTTGCAGGTAAAAGAAGATTTCTCTGCAATAAGCGATGTCAGTTTACCCGGACCGGTACCTTATTGTGAAATAGATAGCGAATACCACAGCAAATTGAGGATATTGAATATACCATGTCAATACGGCTATGGTTTATGCAGGATCAGCCCTACAGGAAAAGTCACACCTTGTACCATATCGGATGATATAATTGGCGACTTGAATATTCATTCTTTTGATGATATATGGAATGCGCCCGGATGGAAAAAATACGAAGCGTTATGCCATATCCCTGTTCCTTGCAGAAGCTGCGAAGAATTTCCCAGGTGTAAAGGCGGCTGCGTAGTATATGACGAGTCGATAAACGCTTGTGGAGAAACCATTTCCACAAGGAAGTGGGGGAAATAGCTTATGGACAAAGATAAGCTGCTTGATCTAAATATAAAAATGAACCCTATGAGGGTGGAACTCGAATTAACGGAACAGTGTAATCTTTTCTGTCGTTTTTGCTACAACAGCCAAAATCCTTTAGTTACCCACAGGGCATTTGAAATAATCGACAAATTAGCCCAAAGCGATGTGCTGGAGATTGTTCTAACAGGCGGAGAGCCTTTATTACACCCTCAAATCAACGCTATTATCGAGAAATGCTGTAATTTATTCTCGAAGACAATGGTGCAAACTAACGGTACATTAATCACCAATGATACAGTGAAAATTTTCAAAAAATGTGGTATTTACGGTGCAAACATATCTCTTCATGGTCCGTCACATATACATGATGAATTGACTTGTGTAGGCGGTAGCTATGATTTGGCATTTTCCGCATTAAAGCTTCTGTTGGGAAATGGTGTAAGAATAGCGTCTAACTTTGTATTAACAAGTAAAAATTCTAGCTTCGTTGGTGATTTTATTGAGTTTTTATATGCGAACGGGCTGCGGGAAATTACCCTTACCCGCTTTACTCCTACAGGTATCGGCAAAGATAATGCATATTTGGCACTATCTCATCAACAGCTGATTTCAGCGTTAAGTACAGTTAAACATAAAATCGACCAGTACCCCGATCTCAAGGTCATAATGGCAAATGCAGTTCCTTATTGCGCGTTACCGGATGACCTAAAGCCTTTTTGTGAATACTGTCATTTTGGCACCTCAAGATTTTATATAGATATAAATGGAAATGTTTTAATGTGCGGCATGTCCAGGATCAATATCGGGAATATTCTTGACAGCCCGTTTGCGGAAATAAAACGCAACTCAAATATTTTCAAGCAGCATGTTCTGGGATCAGATGTACCGGATGAGTGCATTAACTGTGGTCATTTCCGAGAATGCCGCGGTGGATGCAGAGCTGCTGCATATGCTTATTCAAACGACATTTGTGGTGCCGACCCATATGCAATATTTTAGTTACGGAGGCTCTTTTATATGGAAAATGTGATAACCAATGATATGATATTCGGTGTTGTTGAAGGTGTAAAAACCAGAAGAGAAAATTTTGGTTTGCTGGTGGTGTCGAAAACTACACCTGCCCTATCTTTGAATGAGGACGCCATGTCAGTCTGGGAGTTGTGCAATGGAATAAATACGGTTGATGTTATTATCAAGGCAATACAAGACAGCTGTCAGAGTGAGGGCATTGATAAACTGGTAATGAAAACTCTGGACAGCTTCCTGAAACTTGGCTTAATCAAGCGGATCGGCTGAGGTATTTATATGAGTAGAAAAGGAATGCATCTTTTCATACCGCCAAATTTCGACCCTACCGTTCCTTTGCTTGGACCGATCCAGATGGCGGGTTTTGCTTCCAGTGTCAATTATGAGTTTTACCTGTGTGATTTTAACAACATGTTTGTCAAATATGTCGTTGAAAATGCAATTATAGAAGTGTGTAATAACGAAGCACTGCCAAATAACGCCGACCTTAGCAAACTGGAAGTAGAGGCCTGCAGAAAATTTATAAGGCTGCGCAGGGATATTACCAGTTATAATGAGCTTATTAACAAAATGTCGATATGCAAAACTTCAAGCGAATACTGGGAGCTGATAGATTATGTCCGCGCCTGTTATGACTTGTATTCGTTTAATTATCACGATTTGCGTTTTAGATTGGATGGACTTGACAGCAAATACCGTTGGAATGTTTGGAATGATATTGAGAATTTCGCAGCTGAGTTCCTAGATTCAAAGCTTTCGCTCCTTATCAGAGAATGGCTTATGGCATATGATTTTAAAGGTTGTGATCTTGTTGGTATAAACATAACCTTTGAGAGTCAGCTTTTAATAGCCGTTTTGTTTTGCAGGATAATAAAGGAAATAAAGCCAGAGGCATTTATAATAATCGGAGGCGGGTTTGTCAATTCATTTATTGGATCGGCGGACTCAATGGGACCAATAGGCAAATATTGCAACGTTATTTTTGCAAATGAAGGGGAAGCCCTGATTGAATACTTGGCCGGACAGGAATACCCCGACTATGGTAAATTAGAATCATTGGGCGAATCTATAAAAGGTTATGCCAGCTTTATCAAAGCATCTGACATATGTAACAAGCGTTTATCGGTATGTCCCCCGCGAATAGAAAACGGAGAGATAGATGAGTATTTGTCGCCCTGCAAGGTTTTGCCCTTAAGGTTCACTTACAAATGCTATTGGGGTAAGTGCAAATTTTGTACGGATAGCGAATCTCATTCATGTCTTGATGCACGTTATAATTTCGAAAAAATGACGGATTATTGTATTGAACAAAATGTTAAGAAACTATTTGACTGTATATATTTCCTAGATAGCGCCATACCGGCAAAGATCCTCGGATTTTTCGCAGAACGGCTTATAATGAATGATGTTCGGTTTAACTGGGGTACTAATGCCCGTCTGGATAAAGAGTTTTGCGATGAGCATTTTATCGAAAAGCTCTCGAAAAGCGGATGCAATTTTATTAAGTTTGGGCTCGAGTCAGGCTCCCAAAAGGTGCTGGACCTAATGAATAAAGGAATAGATTTGCATATGGCGGCAAAAATAATCAATCTATGTAGAAAACATGGTATTCTTGTGCATACTTATATTATGTTTGCATTTCCCGGAGAGAGCCCGGAGGATAGAAAGTTGACAAGTGAGTTTTTGTTGAGTGATTATTCCCATCCTGATAATTATAATTGCTCAGAATTTATATTGTATGGAACTGCTCCCGTCGCAAAAGAATTGACTTACAGCTTTGATATTGCGGACGTTGATGAGGGATGGCACAGCGCTTCATATGGTTTTACAAATGATGATATAAAATCGGATATAGCAAAAATGCGGGAGGACTTTGATAAAAAGTTTTTCCCTGCCAATATACTGATTTCAACAGGCCATACGATTTCATTGTCGGGCCGGCTCGGCGATGGTAACTGCAAAAGGATTGTTTTGTTCGAAAACACCGTTTTATCGTTGTCCGATGCGGTTGTCGACATATATGAAGGCAGTGGATGCGGATATATTATAGCCAAGTGGCGACGGAGAGATGGGATAATTTTCATAAAAGGTGAAATAGCTTCAAAGATCAAGTCCTGTTTCAATAGTATTTCGGTAAATGATGCTTTAAACCTTGGTTTTAATTCAGATACCATTTTTGATTTAATAGACGAAGGCTTTATTACAATTACCGAAAGCGGCAGCGGTATGCCGTTAAAATATGAAAATTCCAGTCAGGTTGATTTTTGCTACGGCAACAGGTTTAACAGCCTAAGATGGTATGGGTATTATGATGCTGACTAAGGCAGGTGATATGAATGAGCGTAAATTATGATTCATGGAATGAGTATGCAAAGGAGTTTAATCAATTATCCAGCTTTGATCCGCAGCTTATTCACCTCGGTTTGGGTATCGAAGGCATCAAGGTGAGCGAGTTGGTGACGCAGCCTGATATGAACATTCTGGATGTTGGCTGCGGTAACGGTAAAAATACATATTTGCTTGCCCAAGCTACAAATGGACAAGTTGATGGGATAGACATGGCGAAAAGTGCAATTATTGAAGCAAATGAAAGATATTGCAGACCCAATATCGCCTTTACTCCTGTAGATTTTTATGAACATAACAAATTATGCGGTATTAAGTATGATTTGGTCACTTTTTTTGGCTCTATTGATTATATAGTGCTTCAAAAAGAGTTCTTTTCAGTATTAAATCGTATAACGAATGATGAGGCCATATGTTATATAAGCAAATTCCATCCATTTTGGACGGCACTTTTTGAAAATGACGTCAGCCTTTCCAATCAAAAATCTTATTTTGAAAACGGAAGGATTGATGAAGTAATATACGGCCAGTCAAACAGATTTGTCTTTCAGCGGTATCATTATACCTTTGAGCATCTTTTTTCATCATTTAAATCCGGTAGTTGGGTATTGATGGACTTAAAAGAGCCTAAGCCTGCTTTCTCAAAAGCTGCATTTGCATATAATGACTATGATAAAGATGAGGTACTGAGGAAAAGGATGGAAAATATACCGATGACTTTGATTCTGAAATTCAAAAAAACTTTCGGCAGGTAGGAAGAATCTATGGATAAGATAATAATCAAGAATGCAAGAGCCAATAATCTCAAGAATGTATCCATTGAAATTCCGCTTAATAAATATATCGCTTTTATCGGGAAAAGCGGGAGTGGAAAATCTACGCTTGCTGTTGATGTCATACTTGCGGGATATTATAAAAGCAGCGGTGATGTTATAGTTCCCGTAAAACCGGTATTATTCAAACAGAAGGTAGCAGTTGCATCGCAAAGCTGCAGCCTGCTTAAGTATATTACCGGAAAAGATGAAATAGCGCATAATGATCTGACAATTTATGATTACTGCAGGAATAGAAGCCTTCTAAACCTGTCACAGGAGGATATTCACTTTATTGTTAATGCATTATGTATGGACAATGTCAGGATGGATTGCGATATTAGTACCATGAGCCTAACCTTATATAATAAGGTCAGATTTATGAAGCTGCTTATTAATAGCGATGCAAAACTATTTATTATAGACGAATTGTGCGCTGGTATGATGTTTGAAGAAGCAACGAATATTGCTCAAGTATATTCCTTTTTAATAACTAAAGGTTTTACAGTAATTGCAATAGAACATTCTCTTCCGGTAATAAATGCGGCGGAATATATTGTTGAACTTGGTCCGGGGGCAGGACGAAACGGGGGAAAGGTTGTCTTCAGTGGTGATATTTCTCTCTATAGAAATACTCAATCATGGAAAACGTTTATTGAATCATACAAGCAGGTTGCCGATACATCCCAGGGTTCAAAACGGAATTTGAAATTGGCGCTGATAAAATATAATAACTTACATATTTCCGATCTTAAGATTCCGCTTGATGGAATAGTTGCAATATGCGGAGGTATGGCATCGGGTAAAAGCAGTTTATTGGAGATCTTATACAGAGCTTCCGATAAATCGGTTGATGCTTGGAAAAACCGGGAGGGGCTTGATGGAGAAATATCCGGAAAAAACTATATCAGACGTCCATATATTATTGACCAGACTCCTATCGGTGAAAACTCTATGAGTACGTCGGCAACCTATACGGGGATTATGGATACGCTCCGAGAGATGTTTTTTTCTTCTGAAGATAACCGGAATGTAAAACTTAGCAAATCGGATTTTTCTTGCAATTCTACAGGAAAATGTAATCATTGCAGAGGTAGAGGTTATTTTGATTCTGAAATCGATGATGAAAATGTTTTTGTACCATGCGAGAAATGTGGCGGATCGAGATACAATGACAGAGGAAATAGCGTATATTTGTTAGGACATAATATAGGTCAATTTCTTGCCCTCTCCTGTGAGGATGCGTACGCTTTGCTGAATGAGAACAATCTGAATAATTCAGTTAAACAGAAGCTAGGTTTTTTAAAATCGGTCGGATTGCCGTATTTGTGTCTGGGTCAGCCATCAGGGACATTAAGTGGTGGAGAAAGCCAGCGGATAAAAATTACAAAGGAGCTGGCGAAAAAATTGGGTGACAGATGCCTGTTCCTTTTAGACAGCCCTTCAAAGGGGCTTTTTGTGACTGATCTGTATGACGTAATAAATATGCTGAAGATGCTTGTTTCAAAAAATAACAGTATCGTTATCGTAGACAATAATCCATTATTTATTCAAAACTCAGACTGGATTATTTACCTGGAGTCAGGGAAACCGGTCTACGAAGGAAAACCTAAAGATATGCCCAATACTATAAAAAAGCGGCTTGGAATAGAGGTAGAGCTATGAGCATATCACGAAATAGTATGTACCCAGAGAGGTTGCATGTTGAGCTTACAAGTAGATGTAACTTCAAATGTATTACATGTCGGCACGGTTTTGAACCTTTTGGCGAAGACCTGAGCGATGAGGCATGTAATATATTGATTAACGATATAATTCCATGCTTGAAAGAGATAGAACTGCAGGGAACCGGAGAGTCGTTGCTATATAAAAATTTCTGGAAGGTATTCTCCGCAGCAAAGGAAAATAATTGCAGGATTGTTTTGATAACAAACGCCGCTCTTCTCAACCAGGAATTGATTCAGCTATTTACGGGAAGTAACATGCAACTGGTCGTTTCTCTGGACGGGGCGAATGAGTCGACTTTTAAAATGCACCGTCCGATTGGAGACTTCAGAAGTATTATATCTAAATTTAAGATGATTAATGAATATAGAGATACAACAGATAATAATGATTTTTCCCTTGTAATCAATACTGTCGTTACCAGATATAATTATTATGAACTTAACGAATTAATAGATTTGGCCTGCCTTTATTCAATAGATTTCGTGTTTGCGTCTGAGGTGCGAGAATGTATGCCGGACAAAAACACCTGGGAGAAATTACGTTTGGATAATTGTAATAATAGAGGCGAGATAATGGAATATATCGATCTTGCCACACAATATGCAAAGAAAAAAGAAATAGGTTTTTGCTTTAATCCCTGCAAAGTGAATAATGAAAGGAAAAAGGACATCTGCATATCTCCGTGGAAGCATATATATCTGCATGCCAACGGCGACTTGTCAGTATGCTGTGAGTTGGATAATAGCTTTGGAAATATAAATTCGTCAAGTATTACAGATATTTGGAATGGAAAAAGCCTTAATGAATTCAGGAACAATATGATAATGAAGGAGTATAACCATCATTGCCTGAGTTGCTGCCTTCCGTGGGGAATAATGAATGAATAGATTATTTTTTTTACATACTCACTATATACCAAAGGCAATCATTGACGGTTCCAGCTTTGTCGGCGCGGTAATAGTTCCGGAGTTTTATGCCGATTTGAACAAATCATACTGGGGAATGGAGCAAAGCTATTCTAATATTGTTGAATATTTGTATGATAGGGATCTGACAGGTTCTACTAGCACTAAAATAGTTTTTGGTATTGAAAACATAAATATGATAACTCACGTAAATATCCTTCCATTTCTTAAGAGGCACGGAGTTGAAGTTATTCAGATTTACCATAATAAGGATAACCGATTCTTTTCTTTGAAAAACGGCCTGTCGGAAGAAGGACTGAAGCTATTGAAATTCATGGAAGAAGCTGATTTAATATTGGACTTGAGCCATGTTCCCGACGAGCAAATTTATGGAATAATGAATGTTTATAGCGGAAAAATAATTGTCTCGCATTGTGCATGCAGCGATTTATATAAATATGATTTACGACGTTCGAATTCTTTGAGAAAAAGTACGTTGGAGTATCTTGCAGGGAAGAATATCCTTATAGGTTTAGCGTTCATAAATGATATAATTGCAGCTTTGCCATATACAGTTGAGGAGAATGATGATACTTTGCTGAATGACCTGGCAGAGCAGATATATTATATCGGTTCGATTACAGGGGCATCGAAACTGGCTTTGGGTCCGGACTTTATTGATTTAGAGTATTTTTCAAAAGTATTTAATGTCAATCTTAAAATATCGAGCTACTTATATAGTGGTTACGGCTATGATAAATTAATACAGATACTGTTAAAAAAGGGATTAACAAAAGATGAAATAAACGGTATACTTTATGGTAATGCTTGGAATTTTTTAGAGATATGTTGTGAAGCATGATGTTTTGTGTTTATATGTGTTGTTTTGAATAGGAAGAATAGGGCTCCATTGAAAATAAAGGCCTCGCGGGCGTTGCGAGGCCTTTTGGATATATTTAAGGACGGTTATTGAATGGCGGGGCTGTCAAGTCTCCCGCCGTTATTTTTTTAAGCAGAGATGAATCCTGTTATCCGGCCCGTTCGCGGAAGATGGTAATATTTGGTGATGTGCTGCGATGGTAAGCCAGGTAAGCCAGCGATCTTTCCGCCGAAGTGTTTAGTATCTGATCCGGTTCCAGGCCGGCTTCCCTTGCCACTTCCAAGGCTTCATCGCAGACACCCACTGACGAAAACACATGGGCATCGCTATTGATAACTACCATCAACTGGTATTTTTTGGCCAGTCTCGCTAACCGGAGGCAATTAGGTTTGCTGCCTGGTCGGCTGGTAGTAAAGGATTTGTTGTTGATCTCCAATGCTTTTCCGCAGGCTTTGGCTGCCAGCACTACCCTTTCCAGGTCCACCGGGTAGTCCGGGTTTCCCGGGTGGACGATGGCATGCACAAAGGGATTATGCAACGCTGCGACCATCGCCCGGGTGTTTTCCTCCACGGTACCGCTTTCGTAACCGCACCCCTCGTGAAAGCCAGCCAGCACCAGGTCCAGGTGCCGCAGGATGCTTACCGGCATATCCAGGCGGCCGTTAGCGTCAATGATGTTGGCCTCTACTCCGCGCAGGATCTCAACCCCCATCAGGTATCTGGGTACTGCCGCCAAATTGGCGAAGTGATATTCGTGGGGCCCTCCCGGCATGCGGAGTCCGTGATCGGTTACTCCCATTACCTTGATCCCTTTGGCTGCTGCAGCCTCCGCCATTTCTTTCACCGTGCTGTAAGCGTGGCGGCTGGCTACGGTGTGGGTGTGCAGGTCTACTTCCAAGTGGATCATTTCCATAACCTCCATCTCAGGCCTTATCAGCCTGCTAGCCATGAAAACAAGGCAAGATATTGGGTCAATTCAGCCGCTAGAGTGCCTAAAATGGCGCCGATCAAGACGTCTGTCGGATAGTGTTGGCCAAGGTACAAGCGGGAAATCCCTACCAGTCCGGCGATTCCAAACAGCGCAGGGTTCAGTGCAGGAAAATGGTGGATAAATCCCGCCGCCACGCAAAATGCTGCAGCGGTGTGCCCGGATGGGAAAGAGTGATCGGTCCACAGGGACGAAAGGGTTTTTACCCCTGATAAAGCCAGGTAGGGTCGCTGCCGGCCAGTGAACCGTTTTATTATTTGTACGATCATCTGGCTTCCGGCCAGTGCCGCAAGTAATTCCGCCGCTACTACCCGAAAAGCCCCCATCCCCCAAGTCAATAGCGACATACACAAGGCAATGGAAAAGGTTGCGCTGCCAAGGATAGTTATTTTCGGCATCAGCCAATCTAGCAGAGAACAGCTGAATTTTTGATTTACCCATTTGAACAACCAGCGATCTCCTGTTCCCATCCATACTGTCAGGTGCTGCAAAAATATTCCTCCTTCAGTCTTTGGGCATGCAATAAAATCGCTTGCCATTATTCTAACTCAAGTTTGTTAACGATTGATTAAACCTAGATTAATATTTTGCTATAGAAACCTTAAATAATCGCCAACTGCCAGATATACGGCGGATTTTCTAAAATAAGGGGAAACTCGTAAATCATTCGATATATAAGCCGGAAAATCCTTTAAAATCAAGGATATTTAGCTATTATATTTTAAGGGTTGTTGCAGTGGAATCATTTTTACATTAAAATTCTGTTATAGCCATTATTTGCTTGTAAATTACGGTCGAAGGGTTGGATTTAATTATGGCTGTTAACCAAAACCAATGCAGTGTTTGCTGCCTGTGCTAGTTAAGATGCCCGGAATATGCTATTCGCATGGGGAGGGATCATTGATGCCAGAACGCTATGAAATTTTAACCGGCAATGAGGCGTGTGCCATGGGCGCCATTGCTGCGGGGATGACCTTTTTTGCTGGTTATCCCATCACACCTGCCACAGAAATCGCCGAAACCGCCTCCGTGCTGCTGCCCAATCACGGCGGAAGATTCATCCAGATGGAGGATGAAATTGCCAGCCTGGCAGCTGTCATCGGCGCTTCTTTTGCCGGCGGAAAAGCCATGACCGCCACCAGCGGCCCCGGTTTTTCTTTGATGCAGGAAAACCTGGGCTATGCTGTGATTGCAGAAGTGCCCTGTGTGATCATTAATGTCATGCGCCAGGGTCCTTGCCAGGGTGTGGCGACTGTGCCGGCGCAAGGGGATCTGATGCAGGCCCGCTGGGGCACCCACGGCGACCATCCCATAATCGCTGTCGCCCCTTCTTCAGTAAAGGAATGTTTTACCGAAACCATCCGCGCATTTAACCTGGCAGAGAAGTATCGCAGTCCTGTGATCGTGCTCTCCGATGCCATGTTGGCCCATATGAGCGAAAAGGTGAAGATTCCCGCCGAGGGAAGTTATGAAATAGTGCAGCGTAAGCATCCCACGGTACCCAAAGATAAAAGCTATCAGCCCTACCGGGACGACGGCACCGGCATTCCGCCCATGGCCACTTTCGGCGACGGGTACCGCTGGTATGTCAGCGGCATCATCCACGACGAAACCGGCTTTCCCGCCACCAATGATCCAGCGATGATTGAAAATCAGATCAAACGGTTGTGCGCCAAGGTAGAGAACAATATCAGCGACATCGAAAGCTATGAGGAATACTGCACTTTTGATGCCGACATCATCATCGTCAGTATCGGCCTGGTTTCCCGTTCGGTAAAGGAAGCTGTTGACCAGCTCCGCAGAGAAGGCTGCAAGGCCGGACTGTTCCGTCCCCTCACCGTATGGCCTTTCCCGGAAAAACGCCTCTTTCAGCTTTCCAAGCAGACAAAAATTATGGGTACCTGTGAGATGAACGAGGGCCAGCTTTTCACCCTGCTAAAGCAGTCGGTGGGAGCAGAGATGCCGCTTTTTGCCATTACCCAGAATAACGGTAAAATGATTTCTTCCGGCACTATTTTATCCCAGTTGGCTACCCACTGGATTAACCGGCTCTAACGCCTTTATTTAAGGAGGTCTTTTAAATATGCATGTGTTTGACCAATATCTGCGCACCGAAAAATTGCCCCATATTTGGTGCCCAGGATGTGGCAACGGCATTGTGGTCCAGGCTATCATCCGCGCCATCCATAATTCAGGCGTCAACCAAAACGATGTGGTGCTGGTGGCCGGCATTGGGTGTTCCGGCCGGGCAAACGGATATATGGACTTCTGCGGCATTCAAGCCAACCACGGCCGGGCCTTGGCCTACGCCACAGGGATCAAGATGCAAAATCCCAATTTGCACACCATTGTGATTACCGGCGACGGCGACTGCACCTCTATCGGTGGCAATCACTTCATTCACGCTGCCAGAAGGAACATCGACATTACCACAGTTGTATTTAACAACAGCAATTACGGGATGACGGGAGGCCAGTACTCCCCCACAACTCCGGTGGGCTCGCTGACTAAAACCTCTCAGCTCGGCAACATCGAACCCAGTTTTGATATCTGCGAATTGGCCAAGACTGCCGGCGCCACTTATGTGGCCCGTTCCACTGCCTATCATGCGCCGCAGCTTGCCCGGTACATTGAAAAAGCCATTCTGCACAAAGGCTTTTCCGTGGTAGAGGCCGTATGCGACTGTCCCACCCTTTATGGACGGTTTAACAAAAAGGGTGGTCCGGTGGAAATGTTGCAGGCGCAACGGGACAATTCTGTCTCTGCGCAAAAGGCTGCCGGCCTGTCCCCGGAAGAGCTTGAAGGGAAAATCATCGTCGGCGAATTTACCTGCTTGGACCGTCCGGAATACACCGCCCAATACGACCGCCTGATCATGGCCGCCGGCGCAAAGGAGGGAAGGCCATGACAAGTCATTATGAAATCAGATTCAGCGGCTCCGGGGGACAGGGTATTATGGCCATTGGCGATATTTTCGCCCGGGCGGCTGGGATCTATGAAGGAAAAGAAATCGTGCTCACCAAGTCCTACGGCCCGGAATCCCGCGGCAGCGCCTGCCGCTCTGAGCTGATTGTCGACGACGGCCCCATCAATTATCCCACGGTAACCCATCCTGATTTTGTGCTGGCCATGACCCAGCTTTCCTGCGACAAATATCATGGGGATTTAAAAAAAGACGGGATACTGCTGATCGACTCTACGTTAGTCACGACGCCGCCCGCCTCCATTAAGAGACTTTACAGCATTCCGATGACCCAACTGGCAATAGAGGTAACGGGAAAGGCCATTACCGCCAATATTGCGGCCCTGGGTGCCGTTGCCGTATTGGGCCGTTTTGCCAGTGTGGAATCGGTGCGCCGGTCGTTATTTGCCCAGTTCCCCACCCATTTCCGGGAGGCTAACGAAAAGGCCTTTGATACCGGAATTGAGGCTGCGCGGAGGGTGCTAGGAGAATTTTAACCTGAACCGGTTGAAGGGAGGAGATATGAATATGCAATTTGTACATGTGGAAAGAATCGGAGTGGAAAGCCATATTGCAAATGTCGTTCTTAATCGCCCGGAAGCACGAAACGCATTCAACACAGCCATGGCCGCCCAGATCTTGCAAGCCTTTCAATCTCTGGCCAAAAGCGATGTGCGGGTGATCCTGCTAAGTTCATCCAGTAGCAAAGCCTTTTGTTCCGGGGCAGACCTGAAAGAGCGGGATGGGATGACCGAAATAAAATGGCGCGAACAACACCGGCTGTTTGAAGAAATGTGCAAAACCATAGCCGACGCTCCCCAGCCTGTGCTTGCGGTTGTCGACGGGTACGCCCTGGCCGGCGGGTTTGAGCTGGTCCTGAATTGCGATTTGCTTGTTGCCGCTAAGACCGCCGTCTTCGGGCTCCCGGAAGTGACCCGCGGAATTATGCCTGGTTGCGGCGGCACCCGCCTGTTAGCCAAACGCATCGGCATCCACCGGGCCAAAGAGTGGATCTGCACCGGAAGCTTGATCAGCGCGGAAGAGGCCGACCGGGCTGGTCTGATTAACCGCCTGACAGTGGCTGAAGATCTGTTCCCCCAGGCCTTGGCCATTGCCGAAAGAATCGCCCAAAACGCGCCGCTGGCGGTGCAAAACTGCAAGGCTGCCATCGATGAATTGTTTACCATGAATGAACAGGAGGCCCGCAAACGGGAGGTTCAGTTCTACTACCGCTGTGTGGATACAGAAGACCGCCTGGAAGGAATCCGGGCCTTTGTGGAGAAACGTGCGCCAAAATTTGTTGGCAGATAAAATATTTCTGTAACCATGAAGAGGGGGTTGTAAAAATGGAGATGCAGCTGCATGAAGAACTGCGCCGCGGGGTAAGAACCATCTGCCAGGACTTTCCGGATGCGTATTGGCAAAAGATAGACGCGGAGGAAGCCTACCCGGAAGAATTTGTGCAAGTGCTAACCCGGGCCGGATTTCTCTCGGCCTTGATTCCGGAGGAATACGGCGGTGCCGGACTGTCCCTGGCCGAGGCCTCCGTAATTATGGAAGAAATTAATCTTTCCGGAGCCAACGCCGGCGCCTGTCACGCCCAGATGTATATCATGGGCACCCTGTTGCGCCATGGTTCTCTGGAACAGAAACAGAAATACCTGCCGAAAATCGCCGACGGATCCCTCCGGCTGCAGGCCTTTGGTGTGACCGAACCCAACACAGGTTCCGATACCACCCAATTAAAGACAACAGCTGTCCGCCAAGGCGACAAATATGTGGTAAATGGGCAAAAGGTGTTCATCTCCCGGGCGCTTTATTCCGATCTGATGCTCTTGTTGGTGCGCACCACCCCCATTAATCAGGTGCAGAAGCGTACGGAAGGTTTATCGGTGCTGTTAGTGGATTTAAAAGACGCTATCGGCAACGGCATTACCATTCGCCCCATCCGCACGATGATGAATCACGCCACAACGGAGATGTTTATCGACAACCTTCAGGTCCCGGCAGAGAACCTGATTGGTGAGGAAGGCAAGGGGTTTAAATATATTTTGGATGGCATGAACGCGGAGCGTATCCTGATTGCTGCGGAATGCCTCGGGGATGGCTACTGGTTTATCAAAAGGGCCACCGACTATGCCAAAGAGCGGGTGGTTTTTAACCGTCCCATCGGGCAAAACCAGGGGATTCAATTTCCCATCGCCAGGGCCTATATCAATTTGGAAGCGGCAAACCTGATGCGCTACCAGGCAGCCGAACTGTTTGACGCAAAAAAGCCCTGCGGCAAGGAGGCGAATATGGCCAAACTCCTGGCGGCTGACGCCGCCTGGGAAGCCGCCAATGTGGCCCTGCAGACCCTGGGCGGTTTCGGTTTTGCCGCAGAATACGATGTGGAACGGAAATTCAGGGAAACCCGCCTGTATCAGGTGGCTCCCATTTCCACTAATTTGATCTTGTCCTATGTGGCAGAACACGTGTTAAAATTGCCCAGATCTTATTAATCAGCCGGAGTGATCGCCTGTCATGAAGATTCCCGCAAAAATTGAACTGATCGAGGTGGGACCCAGGGATGGCTTGCAAAACGAACCGCAGCCCATCTCTGCCCAAAACAAAAAAGAGCTGATCCGGCGGCTGGCAGAGGCCGGGGTCTCCCGCATGGAAACCGCCGCCTTCGTCAGCCCCAAATGGGTGCCGCAAATGGCCGATGCGGAGGAGATCTCCGCCTATTGCCAAGAGCTTGGCATTACCTATATCGCCCTGACGCCGAACACCCTGGCCCTGAACCGGGCCATAGCCGCCCATGTCCCGCAAATCGCCGTCTTTATCGGCGCCAGTACAGCCTTTAATCAAAAGAATATCAACAAAACCACCGCGGAATCCTTGAGGGATTGTGAGGCAATCTTTGCCGGAGCCAAGGCAAGGGGTATGTTCATCCGGGCATATGTTTCCATGGCCTTCACTTGCCCCTTTCAGGGCGAGGTTTCTTTTGCCGAGGTAAACCACGTCTGCCAGAGATTTGCAGAACTGGGGGCCGATGAGATTGATATCGCAGACACCAACGGCCATGCCAATCCCATAATGGTGTATGACCGTTTCTCCCGCCTGCGGGACCTCTATCCGGAGATGCCTTTTGTTGGCCATTTCCATGATACCTGGAAGATGGCCCTGGCCAACGCTTTGGCCGCCATGCAGGCAGGTGTGGACAGGTTTGACAGCTCTATCGGCGGTCTCGGAGGGTGCCCTTACTCCCCGGGGGCAACCGGCAATTTAGCAAGTGAAGACCTGCTCCTGATGTTAACCCAAATGGGGATAGAAACAGGCATTGACTATAGCAAGCTCTCTGCCGTCTCCCCATATGCCAGGTCCCTGTCCGGCAGGTTTTCGAGCCCTTAAGCCCAAAGATTACGGTTTTCCGTTTTCGTGTAGTGACTAAACGAAAAGTCTAATTTAATCGCATGCTCGTGGCGCAAGCCCAGTTGGAAGGCCACTCCAGTATCTATAGATCTGCTGATCGCCCGGTACCCGGCGGAAACCATCTGGTGAACATTGCCGCAGGTATTTTCTTGTGAGCCTAATTTGCTGAAACCTTCTTTTCCTTTAATATTTCATTATACCTGATGGAGCGGGTGTGTTGCGTATGCACCCATTCCTTGTGATGCCGATGGAAAAATCCAATAAAAATAATCGGAATCCAACTATACATAAAAACAGGATAAAGCATAAGTCCCAGGTAGGCTTTCAAAGGGATCCGATCCAAGAGCATGGCGATAACCGGAGACACTGCTATGACTATGGAAATTGCTTGCCAGGCGTTCCATGGCAGATCTGCGATAAAGAGGTTAACGAAATATGGCTGCAGGGATGGCCAAGCCTGCAGCAGCAGGAAACTAGCGGCAATCATCGCAAAGTATGGCTGGAAAAGATGCAATGCGGCATCAAAGTACAGCCAATTTTTTTCCCGGATTCCTTTGCCCATAAGGGATAGCAGGTAGCGGTTGGCCACATCGATCTGTCCTTGGGCCCACCGTTTCCGTTGCTTGTAAGATTGAAGGAAAGTCAGCGGTTTTTCATCGTAGACCACGGCATCGTGGGCCCAACTGGTCTTAATACCACAGGACAAAGCCTTCATGGTAAATTCCAGGTCTTCCGTCAAGGAATGAGCCCCCCAGCCGATTTTCTTCAGGATATCATAAGAGATGCACATCCCAGTGCCGGCAAGAGTATTAGACAGGCCTAAGTTAAATCGCGGCAGCTGCAACAGTCTGTTCACTGACCAAAACGCAATCGAGAAGGCATTGGTAATCCAAGTGTCACAGGGGTTCTTGGCATCGATGTATCCCTGAATGATCTTTTCTCCTTCACATAACTTGGCATTCATTTCTTGGAGAAAGTTTTTTTTCACCAGATTATCGGCATCAAAAATAACAAAGGCATCATAAGATACGTTCAGTTGGAAAATCCTCGCAAATAACCATTCCAACGCATGGCCTTTGCCGCGATTTTTTTCGTTCAAGCGCTGAAAGACAATGGCTCCGGCTTTTCTGGCCAGGAAAGCGGTTTTATCCGTGCAATTGTCTGCGACTACATAAATATCAAAAAGCTCTCGCGGGTAATCCATTTCCTGCAAATTTTCAATCAGCGGCGTTATTACCTTCTCCTCATTATGGGCAGCAACAGCTATCGCGAACCGGTTGACAGGAGTGTAGTCTTTCTTTTCTGGCTTGCGGCTGAGCCCGAACGTGGACAATGCGACATAAGAGGGTGACAAAAATTATCAGGATTTGCACAGCGACTAACGCTATATTAAATAATTGTGCAAAAATATCGGCTTGCACTTCCAATTTAACAATCCACCTCCTACTTGTACCATAAAATATATTAACAGAAGACTTTTAACTCCTCAAGAGAACTTGTGTAAAATTTAACGCTGCAAAAGCAGCGACATAAGCAGCGATTTATCTTTAAGCCATGCAAAATAAGAGGGAAAGGCCCACGCTGCCTTCCCCTTGATTTTAAATATAGCCTGTTAAGTGTTCAAGATACAGACGTTCTTACGATAATGAATTAACCGAGAATTGTGGCTGTATACTCGTATAAAGCCGGAGCGCCACCTGTATGAACAAACAGCACATTTTCCTGTTTGGCAAAATGGCCTTTTCTGATCAGGTCAATGAGGCCAGCCATGGCCTTGCCGGTATATACCGGGTCCAGCAAAATCCCTTCAGTTCGTGCTAATAGTTTAACAGCTTCAATCATACCTTCTGTGGGCAAGGCATAACCAGGCCCCACATATTGGTCATAGCACTGTACTGTTTCAGGCGGAATTGTTCCTCTTACTCCCACCCGCAGGGCAGTCTTTTGCACCAGATCATAAACCAGCTTTTCCTGGTCTTCTTTTTTCCTGCTTATATTTATCCCGATCACCGGAATATTGCTGTTATTGCCATAAAAACCTGTTACCAGGCCAGCATGGGTGCTGCCGCTGCCGCTTGTTATAACTACAGCCTGAATATCGAGGCCCTTTTCAAAAAGGTCAGTCATTATTTCCTGGGCACAAGCCACATACCCTGTGGCCCCGATCGCACATGAGCCGCCTCCGGGGATGATATAAGCTTTCCGCCCTTCCTGGGCTACCTCCTGGGCAACTTCCGCCATCGCCTGCTTTATGTCGGTTCCCCCGGGAACCACCTTTATTTCCTCAGCTCCCAGGAGCCGATAAAGAAAGTTATTGCCGCTGGCTGTCCGGTTGTAGCTGTGCGGGATCCTCTCTTCCAGCACCAGCCTGCACTGCAAACCTTCTTTTACTGCCGCGGATAAGGTAAGCCGGCAGTGATTAGACTGGACGGCCCCGCAGGTAATCAAGGTGTCGGCGCCTTGTGCCAGGGCGTCGGCTACCAGAAATTCAAGTTTTCTCGTCTTGTTGCCGCCGGCAGTCAAACCAAGCAAGTCGTCTCTTTTCATATAGACGGTGGGACCGCCGAGGGCCTTCGATAAGTTTGTAAGTTTCTCCAGGGGAGTTTTGCCTTCGGTGTACCTTCTGCGGGGGAATTTGGCCAAATTCATAAATAATCATCCTCCTAACCCTTTCTTAATAGTGGCCTTATTTTATTCTTAACAATAAACGGATGGCTGCGAAACCGGCGAACAACAGAGCCAAACACAGGATCAGTTCCGGTCCGGATGGGATGCCCCGGAAAACCTTTGTAATCGAAGCAAGGATAAAACCCAGTATCATCAGGTATGTAGGCTGGGGGTGTTTTGTCATGGCATGCTCCAAAAACCTGGCGGACAGGAAAATACCCAGTACCAGACCGGCTGCCAGTGGAGCCAAATAGGGCAAAAACAGCTCGCTGATTGCTTTCATTGTCTCATCATACATGCCGACCAAAAGCAGCATATAAGAAACGCTGATGCCAGGCAGCACCAGGGCTACTGCCGCGATTGCCCCTACAGCGGCCAGATGCAGAAAATAAACAATCCCAGCCTCCGCATTGAATTTAAAGGCATCTGCTGGAAGTGCAGAAATTAATAGCACAAAGGCTGCGCCGATTGCCGGGTAGTAAATTATCCGCCCGGAAAACTTCCGGATGGCTGCCTTTTGGTAGATCATCGGGATACTGCCTGCTACCAACCCGATAAAAAAATAGGACATGGGCAGCGGGTAGTGTTCCATTAGCATCAGCAGGGGCCTGGCGAAAATAATCATTCCAAGGACGCTGCCAATCAAAAACTGCCCGAGAAAAAAGAAATTCTCCCGTTTCACAAAGTAACTAACAGAAGACACCAGCTGGTCGTAGATGCCCAGAACCATAGCCATGGACCCGCCGCTTACCCCCGGTATCAGCATTGTCCCACCTACACACAGGCCCTTGGTCATAATCAATAGCGGTTTTTTCCGCATAGATATCTCCTCTCAAGCCACCCGGCAATAAAAGCTAGGGTGCTGTGCTGGGAAAGACGACTGCCAGCAGCATTTTAAACCTTTCCTTGGCAAACAAAGCGTGAGGGATGTTAGCCGGCATGACAATTGTTTCCCCTGCAGTAACAATAAACTTATCATCACCAATCGTAATCTCTGCTTGGCCATCTAAAACATAAACCAAGGCATCTCCTCTGGAGGCGTGGGAGCTGATTTCTTCTCCCTTGTCAAAGGCAAAAAGAGTAAGGCTGACCGCTTTATTTTGGGACAGAGTTCTGCTTACCACTTGTCCAATCTGGTATTCTACCAGGGACTTCAGATCCAGCACTTTGGAAAATTCCATGTTTTTAATGCCGTTCATTTCTTATCACCCCATTAATTTGTGTAACTAACTACAGTATATCCTTAAGCTGCGAGATTCAGCAATAGCAATAAGATTTGATCAAAGGGCGGGACTGCTTAGATCGTGAGGTCAATGTTGATATTCTTTTTTCGACAGGATTAGGTTATAATTGATGTGGCAGTTGAACTGGAGGGGGGCGCATGATTGGAAAAAGAAAAAATTGTCTTGCCTGGAAAACTGGCCGCCTTGATGATCCCGCTTTATTGCCGGGCTTTTGAAAGCAAAAAAAAATCTCCGATTATTTATGATGCCAAAGCTGTGGCGATGGTGAACAGCATTGACTTTGATTTTCAAAAGCTGCTAATCCCCAGGCAAACCTATGTAACGCTGTGTCTTAGGGCAAAACAATTTGACGATTATGTGCGGAAATATTTGCAAGCAAATGCGGAAAGCGTGGTGTTGCACCTGGGTTGCGGCCTGGACAGCCGCTTTGAACGGGTCGACAATCAGCTTGTTGAGTGGTACGATCTTGATTTTCCTGAAGTCATCGAGTTAAGACGGAAGTTTTTTCAGGAAACAGACAGATATCATTTGCTGCCCTCCCCGGTGATGGAGCTAAGCTGGTTAGGCAGAATAAAAAATAAAAACAAACCGGCAATAATTCTGGCGGAAGGGCTGTTTATGTATTTAAAAGAGGCAGAATTAAAAAAATTGTTATTCGCCTTGCAGGAACAGTTTCCAGGCAGCATCCTTGTTTTTGATGCCTTCAGTGAAGCGGCTGCAAAAGGTGTAAACAGTCATCCTTCCTTGATCAGGACAGGGGCACAGGTTACCTGGGGGCTTAACCAGGCCGGAGAAATTGAGCAGTGGCAGCAGGGTTTTCGATTAATAGAAGAATGGTTTTTCTCCCAGTCCGGTGAAATTGAAAAACTGGGCTTAAGCTACCAGCTCCTGTTTAAAGTCGCTCACCTTTTCCCTGCCGCCCGCAATGCCCACCGCTTGCTGGTGTTCCAGTTGGGATGAACTGGGTCAGGATAGACCATTGGTCCCTGGTTGTTGCAGTTTTTCTGGCTGGTTAATTTTAGGCTCCGGGCTTGCGGCCGGGGTCAGCTCAAACTTGATAATGTCGGCAAAAAAGGGCCAGCGTTTTAGCCATAAGCAAAACTTGAGGCTTCTTTGGATGGTATAACCCATCATCAGGGTGCAGGCTACCGTACCGCCGCCAATTGGGCCCCCCAGTAAAAACCCGATTGTTGCAGCGACAACCTCGATTGAAATCCGCACCTTCCTGAGGCTCCAACTAAGCCTTCTGGTCAGCACCAGCATCACACTGTCTCTGGGGCCGGCACCCAGCCCGCTGGAGATATACATCCCAATCCCAAAGCCTGCAACCGGCACGCCGGCCAGCAGGTAAGCCCACACAAAAATCAAGCTGGCCGGCTCCGGCAGATGGAAATTAACCTTAATTAAATCCACAAACAACCCGACAAAAAACACATTGGCGCCGGTGGCTAAGCTGGGGGGCAGTCCCAATGCCCAGGCCAGAGCGACACAGCCAAAACTTATGACCCAGATGGCTTGCCCCAAGGTCACAGGCAGGTGGTTGGTAAGGCCGATAGCAAAAATGCTCCAGGCGTCTACCCCGGCATCCCGTCCCATGACAATTAAATTGATGCCGGCAGCCAGGACAAAAAAACCGGCGAAAGTATAAAGCCACCTGACGGCCTGCTTTAAAGTCAGTTCTTTTTTAAAAAAGACTCTCCATTGGTTTAAGCCGATGCTGATCATCTTATCCCATCCTGGTTTTAATTCGCTCGATGGCTTTCTCTGTGTTTTCCCTGCTGCCAAAAGCGGTGAGCCGGAAATAACCCTCTCCGCTGGCCCCAAAACCGGCGCCAGGGGTTCCCACCACATTGGCTTCCTTGATTAATTTATCGAAAAATTCCCAGGATCCCATGCTGTTTGGGGTTTTAAGCCAGATGTAGGGGGCGTTTGTCCCGCCAAACACCTTGTAGCCTGCTTGTTCCAAGCCCTGCTTGATGATCCGGGCATTTTCCATATAGTAATCAATAATTTCCCGGATCTGTTTTTGCCCTTCTGCTGAATAGACTGCCGCTGCCGCCGCCTGGACCGGGTAAGAAACCCCGTTAAACTTGGTGGTCTGCCGCCTGAGCCAAAGCCGGTTCAGACTGTGGGCCTGGCCCTTGGCATCGTAAACCTGTACCTGGTTCGGCACTACGGTATAAGCGCACCTGGTGCCGGTAAAGCCGGCGGTTTTGGAAAAACTCCTGAACTCCACCGCCACCTCTCGGGCGCCTTCAATCTCAAATATGCTGCGGGGGATCCCTTCTTCCCTGATATAGGCCTCGTAGGCGGCATCGAACAAAATCACCGCCTTATTTTCCCGGGCGTAATCCACCCACTTTTTCAGCTCCGCTTTGGACAGGGTCATCCCGGTGGGATTGTTGGGGAAACAAAGATAGATTATATCCACTCTGGCCGGGGGGAGGGGCGGTTTCATGCCGTTTTCCTCGGTGCAGGGCAGGTAGACAATTTTTTCAAACTGTCCTTTTGCATTAACCTGGCCGGTACGGCCAGCCATGACATTGCTGTCGACGTAAACAGGGTAAACCGGATCGCTCATCGCCAGGATATTGTCGAGGCCAAAGAGCTCCTGGAAGTTGGCCGTATCGTTTTTCGATCCATCGCTGACAAAAACTTCGTCAACCCCAAGTTCTACTCCCAGCGGTTTGAAATCGTTGTGAACAATTTTCTCAATCAGAAACTCATACCCCTGTTCCGGGCCGTAACCCCGGAAGGTTTCCTGTCTGCCCATTTCATCTACGGCCTTATTCATTGCCTCCACCACAGCCGGAGGGAGGGGCCGGGTGACATCGCCGATGCCAAGCCGGATAATGTCGGCGTCAGGATTGTCTTTTTTAAACTGGCTGACCCTGCGGGCTATTTCCGAGAAAAGATAACTCCCCGGCAGCTTGAGGTAATTCTCGTTCACAAAAGCCATTACTATTTTAATCTCCTTTGCTATAATATAGTTAAAGCTGGCATGTTATGTAAAATTATATTGGTATCGAAGCAAGTTTTCAACTCCCGAAGGCTAAAAACAAAAAAATACCTGGTTTGCCCAGAAACATGGCGGCAAGAATAAAATAGGATGCCGGCAAAGATATAAAGGGAGGGTTCGCAGGTGAGAAAGATTTTTTTCCGGGAGGTCCAGAGGTTCCGCCAGCCGCTGATTTGGCTGTTAATAGTCCCAATCATCTTGCTGCAGTGGTGGGGAGCTTTCCAGCAGTTAATCTTAAAGAAACCCTTCGGGACAAACCCGGCGCCGGATGCAATGCTCTTAATTTTTTGGTTGCTTTTCGGTATTGGCCTTCCGATCTTATTTCTTGCTTTAAGGCTGGAAACAGAAGTCAGGCGGGATGGTTTTTACTTTCGCTTTTACCCCTTGCACATCTCCTACCGGAAACTTGCTTTTAAAGAGCTGCAGAGTTATCAAGCGGTGAAATACAGCCCTTTGAGAGATTATTTGGGCTGGGGCATCAGATACGGACCTAAAGGAAAAGCCTATAATGTGAGCGGCAACAAGGGTTTGCGGGTAAAACTGCAAAACGGGAAGGAAGTCCTGTTTGGCTCCCAAAAGCCTGACGAGCTGGTTATGGCGATCGAGGCAGCGCGCGAAAGATTGACTTAAAACCAGCCAGCCAAAAGAAATATCACGAATTTGACAACAAGACAACAAGACAAAAATTTCTTGCTTTTCATTTATGCGGGAAGATATAATAATAAAAAGGACTTCGTTAGGTGAGGTTCCTGGTTGGATAAAAGCCGCTGCCCAGAAACGTCCAAAGACGCCAATGGGTTAGCAGATATTACCGGGTTAAGGTTTATCTAATGCGGCTGGGTGTAAAAACCTTACGTCATCCAGTGCCAAAGCTCAACAAGTGGAGTATTATATGGGGACTAGTCGCTCTGATCGCCATGCTTTTTTAAGCGGCGGGTTCAACTGGATTTTGGCTTCGATGCAAAATGTCAGAGCCTGGTTGTATAATACTTTCCACATATGGAAAGTTTATTTTTTGGGGAGGTGAGTGCTTTCGTGGACCCGGACTTGTGCCGAAGATGCGGCGGCTCCAAAGACTTTAAATATTACGGCCACGGGAGCACAGCCTGATCGCCTTTCCGGGGAGGGGCTAGTGCCCTGTTGCCCGAAAAGGAGTGTTTATTTTGCAAGAGGTATTGGAAAAATTTATTGCAGAACAGGATTTGAAGGAGCTACGGGCTTTTGCCAACAGCATCCCGCCCACCAGTCTGGGGATGGAACTGGCTGAAATGCAGCCGGTTCACCGGGCACTGGTCTTCCGGTTGCTGGAAAAAAACCAGGCCATCGCTGTTTTTGAAAACCTGGAGGTGGACCAGCAGCAAGAACTTGTCGAAGGTATGCATCATGAGTTTATCCGGGAGATTATCGAGGGCATGTCCACCGATGACCGGGCCCGCCTGCTGGATGAAGTGCCGGCCAAGGTGGCCAAAAAGATTATGGAGCAACTAACCCCGGCGGAGCGGGAGAACACCAATATCCTCCTTGGTTATGCCCCAAGGACTGCCGGCCGGATCATGACCCCGGATTATGTCCATATCAAGCAGGAAATGACCGCATCCGAGGCCTTGGAGCGGATCCGCAAGGTAGGTTTAGATAAAGAAACCATTTATACTTGTTACGTTACTGATAATAAACGGAAGCTGGTTGGGGTTGTTTCATTAAGAGATTTGGTCTTGGCCCCGCCGGACCGGCGGGTAGGGGATATGATGATGCAAAAAAACGTCATCATGGCCCACACTTCCGATGACCAGGAAGTGGTCGCCAGCCTGATTAAAGATCACGACCTGTTGGCGTTGCCTGTGGTAGACGGGGAAGATCGCCTGGTAGGGATTGTAACCGTAGACGATGCCGTGGATATTTTGGAAGCCGAGGCCTCGGAAGACTTCCATCGGATCGTCGCCATCACAGCCACGACAAGGGATGAGAGCTATTTTGACATGTCTGTTAAAAGCCGTTTTTTGCGCCGGTTGCCCTGGTTGATTGCCCTGTTGGTGGCTGGAGCGGTTTCTGGCAATATTATCGGAGCTTTTGAAGAGCAATTGGCGGCGGTTGCGGCAATTGCCATGTTTATTCCCTTAATCATGGCCACCTTCGGCAATGCCGGTTCCCAAAGCGCAACCTTGGTTGTGCGGGGTTTGGCTACCGGTGAGATTGGTCGGAGCCGGTATTTGCGCATCTTAATGCAGGAAATAATGACCGGGGCAATTTTAGGGGTAGGGCTTGGCATTGGCGCCTTTATTCTGGGTTATCTGCTTACGGCCAATACTTCTTTAGGGATGGCCATTGGCCTTGCCATTTTTGGCGTGGTGGTGTGCTCCAGCATTGTCGGGGTAAGCCTGCCTTTTGCCTTTAAGCAGATAAAAATTGATCCTGCCTTGGCTTCGGCCCCTTTAATCACCACCATTGGCGACGCAATCAGTTTGTTGCTTTATTTTAATATGGTAATCCTGTTTCTTGGTTTAACGTAAATCGGGGCTGTATTCCTGGTAGGCCAAAGGCACCTCAATTCCTTTGGCGGTGAGCTCATCCAGGGCAAATAAATCTTCCTTGCTTACCTCCTTAATGGAGGTTTTGCCCAATGCTCTGATACCTTCAATTATTTCTTCATTACAGGATGTCAAAAATTTGGCTAAACTCTTTGCCCCCTCGTTTACATTGAATTTTTTCTGGTATTTTCCGTCATACCATACGAGCTGGGTTGGCGGCTCAAAAGGAACAGCTTTTAGCACCTGGGTATGAGATACCGCAAATAAAGCCATAGATCCCATGTACACAGCATCTGCGCCAAGCGCCAGGGCCTTTAACACATCCCCCGGAGTGCGCATTTTTCCGGCGGCAATCAGCGAAATCCTGTCCTGCAGGTTGTGCTTGCGCAAGTAATTGGCTGCGCGGTTAATGGCAAAGATGGAGGGGACGCCAAAGTCATCCTGCAAAATTGGCGGTGAGCCTTTGGTGGCCCCTTCGCCACCCTCTACAGTGACAAAATCTATATTGGCCCAAGCTAACCATTCCAGGTCTTTTTCCAGGTATTTGCCCGCGCCGATCTTTGCCCCGATGGGGATATCGCCGGCAATACCTTTTATTTTTTGCACCAGCTTCGGCAATTCCGCCGGGTGGTTGATTTCCGGCTGGCGGGAGTGAACTATCGCGTCCTGGCCCGGGAGCAGCTTATAGCTATTCCGTAAAGCGGGGCCGAATTTGCTGCTGTCAATTCTGTGGCCTGTTCCGCCGATGGCTCCCTGGCCGAACTGAATTTCAATGGCGTCGGCCTGCTGCAAGACAGCTGGTTCTTTGCTCCAGTTCCCCCGGTTGTATTGAAAGATAAACTTGCTGGCAGCTTTGCGTTCGGCCATTAAAAAGGGCCCTTCCCCGGAGTTTATTGCTGTGCCAACCATAGTAGCACCCTTGGCCAGGGCAACTTTCGCCTTTTCTGAAAGCCCCTTGCCATAAGCCATAGCGGAGACCATAATTGGGATGTCAATGATCAGGGGTTTTTTGCAGCGTTTCCCAATCATGACTTTAGTGTCTACAGGGATTTCCAGCGGTGTGGGCATGACATGAAGTTGCCCGATGTTAAACATCAGTTGGTCCAGGCTGGGGAATTTCCTGTAGGATCCCATCGGTCTTTGAATTGCCTTTCCCTCTTCCGCCCGCAAGTTTGTTTCAACAATTATTTGCGGCGTGCTGCGGGCGGTGGCAGAGACCAGTTCCCAGAGGTTTTCATCATAGGGATCGGTCATCAGGGTTTTTAAAGTACCACGGCCGGTGTTTTTAATTAATTGCCTGCTGATTAACCTGGCTCCCTGGTAACCAAGGGCAAAAGCCACAGCATATTTCAGCCCCTTTTGCCATATTCGATGCAAAATAAATACCTCCCCAAAGCAAGAGCATTGCAGTTATTCTCTCCAGCCGAAGCGGAAATTACCAAAAACAGATGCTTTTTTTTGCGCGGTGAAACGCTAAAAAGCAGGAGCCTTGCTCTGGACCTTTCCTTGATTTAGTCCATCATTTAGTCTACAATATGGTTAACGGGGGTGATTTGAGGTGCAAAAACAAGTAAACATACATGAAGCCAAGACTCACTTTTCCAAACTATTGGCACGGGTGCGAGACGGGGAAGAGGTTATTATTGCCAATGCTGGAATACCTGTTGCCCGCTTAGTTCCAGTAAAAGAACAAATGGTAAGGCGTGTTCCGGGCAGCGCTAAGGGCAGGTTAAGTGTTGCCCCTGATTTTAATGCGCCACTTCCCGGGCATGTGATGGAGGAATTTGAGCAATGAAAGTATTGCTGGATACCCATGCCTTCCTGTGGTGGGTTGTTGACAGTTCCGATCTGTCTCCCCGTGCCCGTGAAGTTATCAGCGATGGAGAAAACCAACTTTTTTTAAGTGCCGCCAGCGGCTGGGAAATAGCAATTAAGACCAGGCTTGGTAAATTGCGTTTGCCGGGTCATCTTGATGCCTTCATTTCCGAACAACTAGCAACCAATTTTATTGATGTGCTACCAGTTTCAATGCATCACGCCTTGTATACCTACACTCTTCCGGAACACCACCGGGACCCTTTTGACCGGATGCTTGTCGCACAGGCCAAGCTAGAAAACCTCCCCATCGTCACCGCTGACCCGCAGATTGCCAGCTACCCTGTACAGGTCATCTGGTAGAGCTAAATTACGGGAGGATTGCGGATGTTTAAACTTGCCACTTTTAATGTAAACTCCATCCGGGCACGGCTGCCGATAGTGATGGACTGGCTGAAAAAAGTTGAGCCCGATGTGCTTTGCCTGCAGGAGACCAAAGCCGAGGACAAGGACTTCCCCGCAATGTCTTTTCAAGAAGCCGGATATCAAGTTATTTATTACGGGCAAAAGTCATATAACGGGGTGGCCATCGCCAGCCGGCAGCCGATGGAGGCCTTGTTGCCGGAAAGACCGGAATCCTTGCCGGACGGCGAAGCCAGGCTGATTGCCGCTGTCATTAACGGGATTACGGTAGTCAACACCTACATTCCCCAGGGACAAAGCCCCGACAGCCCGAAGTTTGCCTATAAACTGGGCTGGATCAGGGGCTTGAGGGAACTTTTCGGCCAGAACTTCCGGCCGGATGTGCCGTTAATCTGGGCCGGCGACTTCAACGTGGCTCCGGAAGCAATCGACATCCATGACCCCAAACGTCTCTATGGTCATGTCGGCTTCCATCCGGAAGAACACAAGGCTTTGCAGTATGTAAAAGAGTGGGGCTTTACCGATGCCTTTCGCCTGCACCAGCAAGAAGGCGGCCACTTCACCTTCTGGGACTACCGCGCCCCAAACGGGGTAAAACGAAACCTGGGCTGGCGGGTCGACCACATCTGGATTACCGCCCCCATGGTGTCCGTTTGCCGCTCGGCATGGATCGACAAGGAGCCGAGGCTTTTGGAAAAGCCTTCAGACCATACCCCGGTCATTGCGGAGTTTGATCTTGAAAAGTAACAACAATCGTCATCCAGCGATCACGAGATTGAGTGCCGGGCGGGTAGCAATCTATAAAAAAGAGGTTAGATTAAAAAATGCTGGCAGAATTTCAGGCAGCATATTACCGGGTTGACTTGACCGCAGGGGAGAAGGGACTTGTGTTGCCGCCCTACAAAGGCTCGACCTTAAGGGGCGGTTTTGGCACAGCCTTCCGCCGGATTGCCTGTGCCTGCAGGCAAGAGGAATGCAAGAACTGCATGCTGCAGCCGAGCTGCCCCTACGCCTATATTTTTGAAACTTCTCCACCGGCAGATTCCCAAGTCTTAAGCAAATACGAGAGCATTCCCCGTCCCTTTGTGCTGGAGCCACCGCTGGATAACAAAACCCTATACCAAAAAGGAGAGAGTCTTTCTTTTGGGCTGATCCTGATCGGCCGTTCCATTCCATATTTGCCGTATTTTATCCTGGCTTTTAAAGAACTGGGGGAAATTGGCATCGGCAAGGGGCGCAATCCTTATCGCCTTGAGCGGTTAGTTGCCATAAACCCATTTAGCGGCAAAGAGGCAGAAGTCTATTCTCATGCTGCAGGCAAGGTGTTCAACCGGGACTTGTGTATCTTGGGAAAAGAACTTTTGGCTTTAAAGTCAGAGACTGCTCCTGAGCTGGTAAAAATAGATTTTCAGACCATGACCAGGATCAAGTCTGGAGATATTTTCGTGCGACATGTGGAGTTTCACATGCTGTTGCGGGCCTTGCTCCGCAGGCTGTCGGCCCTTTATTATTTCCACCACGGCCTGGAATGGAATATAGAGTTCGTCGATTTAATCAAAAAAGCAGAACTTGTGACCAGGGTTTCAGACCAAACCCGCTGGGTAGACTGGGAGCGCTATTCTCATCGGCAGGATGCCAGGATGAACTTAGGCGGGATTGTGGGACAGGCAACTTACAAGGGAGAACTGGCAGAGTTTTTGCCAATTCTTAAACTGGGGGAACTGGTCCATGTCGGCAAAGCCTGTACCTTTGGAATGGGTAAATACCGGATGTCACTGTAGTCAATATTTTTCTTTGTTTACATTGATTCCTTCAAAATATATAATACATAAATGTATAATACTTTAATGCGTTAAAGCGTCAAACAGTCAAAAATTCGCGGAATCAAACTATATTTACTCGCTGCTTTGTTGATTAACGCATTATATTTTTAAGGAGTGATTTTGCTTGGCGGGAATAAAGTTTTACTACGGAGAAAACGTACCCCTTGAAATGCACAAGGTACGCATTGTGCAAAAACTCAACCTTGTTCCTGTGGAACGGAGGCTTGAAGCTATTACCGAAGCGGGAAACAACACTTTTTTGCTAAAAAATCGCGATGTATATCTTGACATGCTGACTGACAGCGGTGTTAATGCCATGAGTGACAAGCAGTTGGCTGTTATGATGGAAGCTGATGACAGCTATGCGGGTTCTGAAACTTTTTCAAAACTTGAGAGCAAATTTCAGCAGATCTTTAATATGAAGTATTTTTTGCCCACACACCAGGGCAGAGCTTGCGAGCATATTTTAGCCAAAGTTTATGTAAAGCCGGGCTCTGTTGTGCCTATGAATTACCATTTTACAACCACCAAGGCTCACATTACCCTATGCGGAGGAACTGTCGAGGAGATTTTCATCGATGAAGCCTTGAAGGTAAATAGCACCGAACCTTTCAAGGGTGATATAGACATCAATAAACTTAAGGCGCTAATTGAAAAACATGGCGCCGGCAATATAGCTTTTGTCAGAATAGAGGCCGGAACAAACCTTATCGGAGGCCAACCGGTTTCATTAAGAAATATGCAGGAAATCCGCAAGATATGCGATACATACGGTATAATGCTGGTGTACGATGCCAGTCTTTTAGCCGATAACCTTTATTTCAACAAAAAAAGAGAAGAACAGTGCAAGGACATGTCCATAAGGGAAATCACAAAAAGTATTGCTAAGCTTTGCGATATAATCTATTTCTCCGCGCGAAAACTCGGATGCGTGCGCGGCGGAGGAATTTGCACCGACCGGCACGATGTATATCTTAAGCTGCGAGAGCTCATTCCTCTGTACGAAGGATTTCTGACATACGGAGGCATGTCCGTGCGGGAAATGGAGGCATTGACTGTCGGACTTGAAGAAACCATGGATGAAAGCATGATTAATCAGGGGCCGCTTTTCATAGAATACATGGTATCAGAACTTCAAAAGAGGGGTGTGCCTGTTGTAACCCCTGCCGGAGGCTTGGGCTGTCATATTGACGCAATGCAGTTTTTAAGCCATATTCCGCAATCGGAATATCCGGCCGGAGCGCTGGCATCAGCTCTTTACATTACAAGCGGAATAAGAGGCATGGAGAGAGGAACGCTCTCCGAGCAGAGAAATCCCGACGGGAGCGAAACTTATGCTCATATGGAGCTTTTAAGACTGGCTTTGCCGCGCCGGGTATTCACTTTATCTCAGGTAAAATATGCAATCGACAGGATATGTTGGCTATATGAAAACCGTGAAATTGTAAAAGGGCTCAATTTCATCGACGAGCCCAAAATACTCCGTTTCTTCTTCGGCAAACTTGAGCCAATAGGAGAATGGCAGACAAAGCTTGTGTCGAAGTTTAAACAGGATCTTGGCGACAGTCTGTAACAGAACAGGGTTCAGTCCTATTTTTCAAACTTGTCGGGTGCCTGAGCAGTTACCATATCGGAGGAAAAATACCAGACGTCATTGGCCGGTGATTATCCGGCTTTTTTTGTTTTTTACGCGGCGAAACGAAAAAAGCAGGAGTTTAGCGAAAAACCAAGAAATATTTAGCAAAAATAGCTATTATATCCTGGTCAATCCATAAACAGGAGGCATAGCCGAGGTGCTGGTATCAAAAGCAAGGTTTGCCACGTTTAACCGGGCGCGGTTTGCCCGCCTCTATTATATAGACCAGCAGATCAGGGCCGGCAAGTATCCCAACGCCCCGAAACTGGCTAAAGAGCTGGAGATTAAGCCCCGGACAGTGGAACGGGATCTCTGGCCATAGCCTTTTGTCATAGGTAAAAGTTGCCTAGGCCGTCTTTTTAGAAATATTTTTAAATTTCGCAGACCGAAAGCCTGTTCCCGACAGCAGATGTCGGGCCAGGTAAGTATAATTAAATTAAAATCAAATGGATCATTATACTGAGCATGTCTAAAGGAGGTGAATATATATGTTGAATTGGACCGGGCATCCATTGGTAGATGTGGGGATCGCCACCTTATGCGCCATGAGCAAGAAAGACGATCCCCATGCCCTTACTTTAAAAGATTTAGATTCAACGGCTGATCAGATGAGCGAATACTATTTCAGCGGCTTGATGACCAGTTATAATTCCTGTGTTTTTACGATGAACGCTTACGATAATCCTTCATCTGGATTACAAAAGAGAAAAGAGTACGAGGACAGAGTGCTACGCGCTCATCGCTCAAAACCAGATCCGGAGGCTCTGCAGCTGACCTGCCCGTTTTCTGGAAAACCGGCCACCCACCTGATTGAAAGAAGGCAAATGCCCCTGCTTACTGGCGAGGAAGTATTAAATTTCTATCCTGCCGGAAGAGGCATGCTGCCAATTTTTGGCCCATATCTGGTAGCGCTGCAGGCATTGCCGCTGGGGGGGCGGCGCACCGAGGGCAGACTGCTGATTGCCCACGGAGATGATCCTGCTATTACTTTGGCATTTGCCGAAAAGTATCTGGCTGATAATCAACGACTACTGAGTTTAGCTAAAAGCGGTAGTTTGCCAAAAACAAGAGGCCCTTCTCCAGAATTAGAACGGGAACAGGCGGCTCTTGATGCTAAAAAGCAGATAAAATACCCGGATGCCAAAGCGCCAGGCACATTGATTGTAAACGACCTCATGGAGATCTATCGTTTGCGCATGGGGACTGAGTTTGGAGCTCGCCGCGATGTGTCAGTAACTGCTTATTGGCTGAGCAATTCTGGGCAGGGACCTTCATTGGAAATCTTTCATCTGCCGGCACAGGTGACGCGGTTTTTAAGGATTGTGGATGCAGCGCCGCATGGGATGCGGTGGCGAAGCCTGTTGGCTAAAGCCTGGCGCTCACCTTATATAAAGGAATCGTCAGATAATGAAGAAGAGGAAAAAAAGAGCGATCGTAAAAGAAAAAAACCGGACAAGCCTCAGTTGCCGGGCGGGCCTGGACGCTCACGGAACGACATTATCGCAGACTTATTTGCCATTTATGAGCATGGATTTATGGATGCTGCCACCGCCAAGAACTTCTTAAGGCGTCACTTGTTAAGAGACACACTGGTTTCGGGAGCTTTGAAGCTACGGGAACCGGAAATGACGGATTGGTCCTTAACGGAAATATTCATTAAAGAGGTGATGGGTATGGATGAAAGGCAGATTAAAGCTATCAGGCAGTTTGCCGATCGTTTGGCAGATCATATAAGCCAAACGAATGACAGGGGGTTGTTTCGCGACCTGGTTTACAGCCAGCGGCCCTGGGAGGTGCGTAACGCCTTGACCAAGGCCCAGCGTAACCAGGCCAAAGAAAAAGGTCGCTTGCTCTTTGGACTGGAGGAATATCTGAATGTATTCGAGGCAGAAAGCGCTGTCGGTCGCGGCGACTGGAGCCTATCGAGAGATTTGATTTCCATCCGGTTGGTAGAGCAGCTCTACAACAAAGGGTTTTTTAGCCGGGAAGATAATCGGGAACTATTGGCTGAGCCTGAGACACGAGCCGACGAAAAGACTAATTAAAAATTTATCCTGAGGAGTGATTGAGAATGGCTTTTCTGGCAGGACTGATTGTTTTAGACGCTCCGGCCTCCGCCCTGAATAACGCCGGAGCAGATGCAGGAGCTCGAACGGACAATACAATCGCTGTAAAAAAAATCAGGACACCTCAAGGCACATTCCCATATGTGTCGGCGCAGGCTTTCAGGTACTGGCTGCGTAACGGACTGGAAACCGCCGGCGGCGAATGGGTAGCGGCGCCAGTATTTCGTGAAGGCAAAATAGCTTATACCGACGCCGACCCTGTTAAGAATTGGGACGACGATCTTTTTGGTTACATGCGCGCCCCATCCAAAAGAGCAGATGCTGTGAAAGCTGAAAAGACAACTCCGCTGGAGAAAGACCGGGAGATTACCCGTGTTTCTCCTTTTCGGGTGGGAACTTTTGTGGCTATTGCTCCGTCACCCATTGTCTCAGACTTTGGAACTATGACCCGGCAAGAGGGCGATCCGGTTCCGCACGAACATGAGTTTTACCGGGCGCATCTCCGGGGCCTATTTTCTCTTGACCTTACCTGTGCCGGAACTTTTTTTGACAGCGAACGGGTGGGTTATAAAAATCTGGATACGTTCCGCCGGGAAGCGGCCAAAGCCAGGAGATGCCAGCTGGTAGAAGTCCGCAAGCAAAAGGCGCTGCGTCTGCCCATCGAAGATCGCTGCCAGCGTGTATCTACTTTAGTTAGGGCATTGGCCGACTTAAACGGTGGGGCGAAGCAAGCCCTTCATTACACGGATTTGGTCCCGGCGATTGTTTTCCTGGCTGTGGTAAAAAACGGCAACAACCCGTTTTACCGGGTGCTAAAAGCTGCAAAAACTCACCAGACCGAATTTGACCGGGAAGCATTTGCCGAGATTCTTAGGGTTTATAAAGACGACTTTCTGTCCGACATCCATATTGGGTGGGCCAAGGGTTTTCTGGATGAAGAGCGTCAAGCCTTGCAGGAGGCTATCCTTGCCATTGCTAACGGTATGACGGTTCATTTGCAGCATCCCCGGGAGGCTATCCAGGTGGTGGCAGGCCGCCTGGCTGACACCAGCAACGAGGTCTGGTACGCATGAGAGTAGCTAAAGTGCAAATCGAAGCGCCCATCGCCTCGTTTCGCTACCCCCATTTTTTGATCGGACGGCAGGCCGGCTTTGATATGCCGCCGCCCTCAACCATTTACGGCCATATTGCGAGCGCAGTGGGCGAATGGTTTGACCCGGCCACCGTCAAGTTCGCCTATCATTTTAGGTTTCAAGCCAAGGGAAGCGACTTGGAACACCAGCACATAATTGCTGCAGGCGGACAAAGCTTTAAATGGGGAGCAAGTAAATATCCTGTCTCCACTCAGGCTACTGTTCAGCCTCACCTGCGGGATTTTCTCTTCGGGTGCAGCTTGACACTTTACCTGGATCCGCCCGAGCTGGCCGAGGCTTTTCGCCATCCGGTTTTTTGCGTTAACTTAGGCCGGTCGCAAGATCTGGCGAGCGTTATTTCGTCCGGGGTGCTGGAGCTGGAAAGGGCAAAAGGAGCCTATCTGGAACAGACCCTGTTGCCGTTTAGCATGCGTCCCCTTCTTGGACGCGGTGTGACAGTCCTGATGCCCCGTTATATAGAACCGCCGCCGGAACGGGAGCCCCACTTTAGCAGGTATATTGTGCTTTTTGATCTGGTTTACGCCGGAGATGTTCCCCATACCAACAGGCTGCTCCATTACGAAGACCGGTCACCAGAGGAATGGCTGGTAGACCCATCTTCACCTCCAAAACATGAAGGAGTAAGAAGAGGGCTTGTTTTTCACTCTTTTGTTGGAGATGAAGATAATGTTGCCAGGCTTTGATAGTTTTTGGGCCAAAAGTCAGATTGACCAGGCTGCGGCCGGGGAAACCTTAGTCAGCCACACCCGTCAGGTGCTCAAAAATGTTATTGCTTTAAACGCACGCCTGCCGGAATTGGCCCAGCTTGCTCAAATGCCGCGCTTTTGGCCGCGCTTAGCCTTGGCAGGCGTTCTGCATGACCTGGGGAAATGTGCGGGCGGTTTTCAGCAGATGTTGCGGGGCCAAGGAACTTTTCTCTACCGGCATGAAATTATTTCTGCGGCCTTTCTCCCTTGGCTTTTGGGCAGCGATCCGCACCAAGACCTGCCGTGGGTAGCTGCAGGAATACTCTCCCACCATAAAGAACTTTCGACCCTGGAGCGGGATTATCCACCGGGTTGTGATTGGGAAGTCCCTCCATTGCCCGATTCATTGGAGCAAATAGCTTCGGAGATGGATGAAGAGTTTTTTCAACTTGCCCCAAAAATGTTCCAGCATGGTTTACTGCCGCTGCTTGAGGAATATCCGCTGCCGACGTTTCATGCAGGGTGTATCTTTTCGCTCCCAGACGGTGCTTTTAACCGGTCAACCTTCCCGGGGTTTGCCCGGCGGGCAATGGACGCTTACGCTCAACTGGCTGGCCGGCTTCGCAAAGAGGAGGCGAACTCTTCAATCGCCCTGGCCGGGCGCTTCACAAGGGGCGTATTGATCTTGGCCGATCATGCCGGGTCAGCCTGGCAGACTTTTGGCAAGCTGGAAGCGCTTGCCTCATCTGCTATCATGGCTAAAACGCTGGCCTTACCGCTGCCAGCCGATGGGGAAGACAAAATCTATGCTCATCAAACCCGTGCTGGCAAAACTTTGGGATGCGCTCTACTGGTAGCACCGACAGGAAGCGGCAAGACCGAGGCCGCCCTCTTATGGGCTGCCGCGAACGGTCAAAAGTCAGCTGGAAGCCCGCCGCTTTTTTATGTGCTTCCATACCAGGCCAGTCTGAACGCAATGCGCAGCCGCTTTGGCGTTCACTTTGGTGATGACCGGGTGGTGCTACAGCATTCCCGTGCCTTGCAGGCCCTTTACCGGCAGTTGTTAGACCGTGGCTATGCACCTGGAGAAGCTAAGACCCAAGCAGTCCGGGAGATAAACCTCGGCAGGCTACATGTTGCCCCGGTCCGTATTCTCACCCCTTACCAGTTATTGCGGGGCGCATTCCAGTTGCGCGGACATGAAGCCCTTTGGACTGATTGCGCCGGAGCCCGCTTGGTCTTTGATGAAATTCATGCCTATGAGCCTGGCCGGCTAGGGATGATCCTGGCCCTCTTGGAGCATCTGACACGGGATTTGGCCGTAAACGTACTAGTAATGTCGGCCACATTGCCTTCAGTGCTGGCAGAGGTTTTAAGTGAAAAGCTTAATTCTCCTGAGCCGGTTGTAGCCACACCGGAAACGTATGCAGCCTTTCGTCGTCACCGCCTACATCTACGTGCGGCTAATTTGCTGAACGAAGTGACAGTCCGGGAGATTTATCGCCAGGCTAAAGAAGGACTGGCAGTTTTGGTTGTGGCGACTACCGTCCAACGTGCCCAACAAATTTGGGAACAACTAAATGCTTTTCAGAACGGAGATATTCATGTTGAACTGCTGCACGGCAAGTTTTGTCCCCGGGATCGTTTTGCCAAAGAGCAGTGGCTGTTGCGGCAGGTTTCCACGAAAAACGCTAAAAGCCAGAAAAAACCACTAATTCTAGTGGCTACCCAAGTGATAGAAGTCAGTTTGGACGTAGATTTTGATGTCTTATTCACCGACCCGGCGCCTTTAGAACCGTTATTGCAGCGTTTCGGACGAGTCAACCGCGGCCGCCGGTGCCGGGAACGGGATGTGGTAGTTTTAACTGAGATTCCGGAAGGATGTCCGGTTTATGCGAAACCTCTGGTTGAAAAAGCTTTGCAGCAATTGGTGCCATTAGATGGACAAATGCTTGATGAAGCCAAAATCCAGGACCTTTTGGATGCAGTATACAGCGAAGCGGTGTCCCAATGGTGGAAGGGCGAGGTGCTGAAGTCCGCAGAGGCGTTTAAGGCCGAGGTCTTGTCCAGTCTGTATGCTTTTGAGACTGACGAACGGTTGGAAGAAAAATTCTGTGAAATGTTCGACGGACAAGAAGTGCTGCCAAAAGTGCTATTCGATGAATACCAAAGAATTAATCAGAGCGATCCTTTACTAACCCAGTCGCTCTTGGTCTCCGTAAGCAGAGGGCAGTTCTGGCGGCTAAAAAAAGAAGGCCGCCTGGAAAAACTAGACCGGCATTTATGGGTGGCCAATGCCCCTTACGATTCCCGCTTTGGGATGCAATTGCAGCAAAATCTGCTGAATGAGACGGGATAAATAAACCGACAACCGCTCCATTCCCTGGGAGCTTTATTTCAACCCGAATGTGAACAGGAAGTGATGTCTTTGGCGGGGCGGCACTTGTGCTATGAGAGATGTGCAATGCTTCTATAGCACAAAATTCAGATAATAAGCAGCTGACCCAGCAGTAAATGTCGGGTCTTATATGGATATAATGACTATTAGGCATGAGTAAACAGGAGGCGATTTTTATGGAGCTGCTCAAAAGAATTTCCGTAGACCCCAAAATATGTCATGGGAAGGCCTGTATTGCTGGAACGAGAATCATGGTTTCTGTTATTCTGGATAACCTCGTTGCAGGATTAACCCAAGAAGAGATATTGAAGAGTTACCCTTCCTTAAAAAAGGAAGATATCAAGGCTGCTATTGCTTACGCGGCGCTATTGACCAAGGAACGCCATATATCCTTGCCATAGGAGGATTTCGAGTGAAATTCAAGATAGACGAGAACCTTCCGATTGAACTTGCTGCGCTTCTTTCTGAGGCTGGTTATAATGCGGAAACGGTGTATCAAGAGCAACTAGCGGGCTGTTCTGACATGGTTCTGATAGACATTTGCTTACGCGAGGGACGCGTATTAATCACTTCGGATTTAGACTTTTCCGATATAAGGTCTTATCCGCCGGAAATGTATAAAGGTATTATTGTGTTGCGATTGATCGACCAAAGCAGACGAGCCGTCATTAGAGCATTTCAAAAAGTTTTGCCTTTTATGGAACGCGAGCCTTTATCAGGGCGTTTGTGGCTAGTAGACGAAAAGAAAATCCGCCTTCGCGGAGGAGAAGGGTAGGACTATGGAGACAAATATTAGGCACCAATCACCACTATTGGCCAAGCCATCCACTGGTTGATATTGGCATTGCCACAATTTGAAAATAAGTTTGGCCCGAAAGAACAGATTCTTGTGGAATTGGATTAAGCTGTTCTTTGCATGATAAAATTCTGAACTATGCAAATTTTTTCTAAGGGATTGGGAAATTTTTATGAGGCTATGTGGCAGTGATGAATCGGCCTGTCCAAAACAGCGCCATCCATCGGCGGCTAGAGAAGAAATAGCATCTGCAAAAGCAGACTGGCAATTATAGGTAGCCTATGCTCCTTAAGATTCCCGTTTTGGGTTGCAGCTGCAGCGGGAGCTGTTGCATGAAATCGGATAACTTTGATAGTTGCTGAAGAGGTTGCCGGGCTATCATGCGCCATCAACTACATACAAGGCCATATTTAATAGAGCAAAAAGTTGACGGGGCAAGATTATGACTCAAAATCGTGCTCAGCTTATATTCAATCTTTCCGTGATCAAGGTACGGTTAAGCAAGCGGCTTTTCCTCCTTTATTGTCTCAAACAATTCTTTTTGAGACATGTCAAGGTGGTACTTGAAATCCAAGTATTCACCTGAAGTAATATATTCAAAATCGGTACGAAACTCTTCATCACTGGAAAAGATAACCTCTCCGGTTGATATGACCTCGAAACGTAACGGCAATGAGGCGGCATCTAAAAACAACAGGTCCGGCTCTAACGGAGACACTGCTGTGGCCAGTTGAGGGTACAAGTCCATATACAGGTCCACTTTGTGCTTGTCTGAATATTTGAGCAGAATGGCCAGGTCAATATCCCTGGCTTGCTCCTTATTGTCAAGATAAGAGCCAAAAAGGTAAACCGCGATAATTTCCGGATAAGCATTAAATATTTTAGTTAGCCTGGACCTTAGAGAATTCTCCATCGCGCTTTTATGTTTCATAAATGCCCCCAGCCAAAGCTTTTCGGTTAACAAGCAACATCCTGTCGTGTCCATATTACCAGGAAAAACCAGGCAAGTCAAAATAAATGCGTATCGATCCAAGTTCCAGTTGAAGGTTAGCCCGTGGTGCTATGAGAGTTGTGCAATGCGTCTACAGCACATTATTCAGACAATAAGCAGCTGACCCAGCAGTAAATGTCTGGTCTTATATGGATATAATGGCTATTAGGCATGAGTATACAGGAGGTGGTTTTTATGGAGTTGCTCAAAAACCCAGCCAATCCTGCCGGGACTGGTCTCTCTTGCAGCATTTTATGCCGGGATTAACCGGCTTTTTCTATTTTTTACACTGCGAAACAAAAAGAGCAGGAGTTTAGCGAAAAACCAAGAAATATTTAGAAAAATAGCCATTATATCCTGGTCAATCCAGAAACAGGAGGCATAGCCGAGGTGCTGGTATCAAAAGCAAGGTTTGCTACTTTTAACCGGGCGCGGTTTGCCCGCCTCTATTATATAGACCAGCAGATCAGGGCCGGCAAGTTTCCTAACACCCCGAAACTGGCAAGAGAGCTAGAGATAGAGCCCCGGACAGTGGAACGGGATCTCGAACTGATGCGCGACAGGTTAGGGGCTTGTATTGCCTATGACCACAGGCAGAAAGGCTATTATTATACTTCCGCAGATTTTCAGTTGCCCCCACTAAAGCTGACAGAGGGTGAAGCAGTAGTCCTGTTTCTGGGCCAGAAGCTTTTGGCCCAGTGCACCGGCACCCCCCTGGAAAATACCATCCGCAGCGCTTTCGATAAGGTGTGCGCCCTCCTCCCGGCCAGCATCTCGGTAGATTTTGCTACCTTCGAAAGTGCTGTTTCTTTTAATATGGCACCTCTAAGGGGTGACGAAAACCAGGTAGCCGATACCTTCCAAAAACTGGCCACTGCCGTTCAAGACCGGACCACCATCTGGCTGGAATACTTTAGCGCCACCAGAAACCAAGCCACAGAAAGGCATGTTGATCCCTACCACTTGCGCTATTTCCAGGGAGCCTGGTACCTGATCGGCTACTGTCACTGGCGGCGAAAAGTGAGGATCTTTGCCATCGACCGCATTCTATCCCTCCAAGAAACAAATCAGACCTTCACCCCTATACCAGGCTTTTCCCTGCAAGAATTTCTAACTTCCAGCATCGGCATTGAAATGGATACCACGCCGCAGGAAGTCGTCATCCGGTTCGACAGCCACCAGGCCCGCTGGATCAGAGAGCGGCAGTGGCACCAAAGCCAACGACTTGAGCCCCAGTCCGACGGATCACTCCTTTTATATCTCACAGTCAGCGGCCTGGGCGAGGTCAAGCGGTGGGTCTTAAGCTTCGGCAGCCACGCGGAAGTCCTGTTGCCTTTAAGTCTAAGGCAGGAAGTCAGCGCAGAACTTATAAAAGCCGCAACATTCTATAATAGATAAATAAGCATGAAGCCATCGAATACTTGTTCCCGACTGTAGATGTCGGGGTAGGTAAGTATAATTAATATACCAGGGGTTACTGCGCTGTTTTTCATGCCCAATCAAGGAGAGATATCGATCTAAGGAGCCGATAGCTTAAACATTGATAAAAGGCATATCTGACTATAACTACCAAACAGGCTTTGGCAATAAAGCGATGGTGTTAGGCTCATAAAAAAACCTAGAAAAGGGGTGAGGAATGGATTTGAACAGCAAAACATATCAAACAGTTCTCTTGGGGGCCTTATTTCACGACATCGGCAAATTTATCCAGAGAGGTGATTTTGGCGGACTAAACATCACGGGCAAGCATCCAGAGGTTTCTGCCACCTTTATTAAGTCATGGGCTCAGTTTTTGGCTCCCTGGGCCGACCTGCCGCTGTTGGAAAACTTAGTTGCCAGGCACCACGAATCATCTTCGTTTCCGGAAACATTGCGGGCTCAAAACGCCCCGCCTGAAATGCGGGAGTTTTGCCTGCTGGTCAGCCGGGCGGACAATTATTCTTCTGCAGAAAGAGACACTGAAACAGGAAGCGGCAATTATAAGACCAAGCCCTTAACTACTGTTTTCTCACGACTTAAGTTGAGGTCTGAAACCCAGGCGAAGCCCAAGTACTATCAGCCAGAGGTTTTTAGCCCAAAAAACTTGTTTCCGGGAGATGAAGCCAAGTTAAACCCTGCGGCAACCGGTAAATTAGCGCAGGATTTGGGCAAGGCATTGCAAGAGGTAAGCAAAGCAAAGTGGCCCTCCTTTCAGGTGCTTTATACCCACTTGATTGCTGTTTTAGAGGACCACTGCTGGTGTTTGCCGGCCAGTACCCAGGAAGAAATGCCAGATGTATCTCTCTATGACCACCTGCGGACCACAGCGGCAATTGCAGCTGCCCTGTACCAGTATCACGCAGCCCGAAACGATTTCAGCGAAAAAAATATTATTAACGACACGGAGCAAAAATTTCTTTTGGTGACAGGCGATCTTTCGGGAATTCAGCGCTATATTTTTGACATCGCGTCAATAGGGGTAGGAGGGGTAGCGAAACGCTTGCGAGCTAGGTCCTTCTATTTAAGCGCTATGCTGGCGGGCTTAGCCCACAAAATCGTGGCCGATCTGGATCTGCCGCAGGTCAACATAATTACCATATCCGGCGGAAACTTTTATATCCTTTTGCCCAATACCAAAAATGCACATGATTACATAAAAAAGTTGCGCATTGCAGTAAACCAGGAATTTTTAACCAGTTTTGGCGGCGAGTTGGCGTTAAATCTGGCAGCAGTGCCATTTTCCGGGCAAGAATTCCGGCACTATAACTTGGTCCAGCGCCAGGCCAGAGAAAAGCTCCTCCTATCAAAACTGAACCCTTTAAGCGACATGTTGCAGGATGAAGCTGCATGGCGGGAAAATGCTTTTATATTAGAAAAAATGAAAACTACAAACCAAGGTTACTGCAAATCCTGCGGCAAGCTTCCGGCGACGAAAAAAATCGACGACAGTATTATTTGTACCCTTTGTGACCAGGATTTGCGGCTGGGTAAAGAGTTGCCCGAGGCCAAAATGGTAGTTTTCTATAGCCAAAAACCGGAACATCCAAACAGCTTTTCTTTGCCTGGCGGTCTGTGGGGGCTTTTGGCAAGTAAAATCCCGCCTGTCAGCGAGAAGGCAATTGTTGCCTATCTGTTTGGCGACGGGGAACAAAAAGGCATTCCCTCAATTCCGGTTCGGAAGGTATATTGGAGCAACTTCGTTCCCCAGAAAGATGGTCAGCCGCTGGACTTCGATGCCATTGCCGGCTGCTCAAAAGGCAAAAAAATGCTGGGTGTTCTCAAGGCCGATGTTGATAATGTTGGGGCCCTTTTCAGCCTTGGCTTGGGAGACCGGGGCTCCATCTCCCGCGTCGCCACCTTGAGCCGGTTGCTGGAGGCCTTCTTTTCCGGCTGGGTGAACCGTTTATTAACTGATAAATTTCCGAATATATACCTGGTGTACTCGGGAGGAGACGACCTGTTGGCGGTTGGTCCCTGGAACGAAGCGGCAGAGCTGATCAGTCAGATCAGAACTGATTTTGTGCGCTTTTCAGGGCAAAATCCCGATGTTACCCTTTCAGCGGGAATAGCCGTTGTCAAACCGGCGTATCCGATCGCTCATGGTGTTTCCGCAGCCGATGAAAGCCTGGATAAGGCTAAAAGCAAAACCCCAAAAACTATTGGCGACGGCAAAGACCAAATCGCATTTCTAGGCGAAACAGTCAAATGGGATCAACTACCCAAACTACTGGAAGAAGGGCGCGCCTTGGCCGAATGGGCTGAAAAAGGCCAAGTTTCAGCTCGTTTTGTCCACCATTTATTATTATATGCCCGGATGTTTGACCACTATCTGCAAAATCAGAAAATAGAAGGACTTAGATATATCCCTCTTCTTCATTACGACTTGCACCGGAACGTAAAAAAAGCCGAGGATACCCTTCCCATCCACAAATGGGCCCAAAGTTTAGCAGATATCAGCGGTAATTCAATCCGGCATCTGGCTTTAATAGCCCGCTATGCATTACTGGCGAGGAGGTCGAGCAATGCCCGATAAAAAATTGATTTGCAAAGACTGTCAAAAGGAATTTAATTTTACTGAAAGCGAACAAAAAAAATATGCACTTGAAAAATGGGATCCACCCAAACGCTGCCCAGCTTGCAGGGCAGCTAAAAAAGCAACTGCACCAACCCCCTTGGTGCCTGCTGCATATGTGGGAGCGAATCAGTCGCGCACAGAAATTCCAACAAAACTTAGCCTAAACATGTCTAAGCTAGCACCTTTAATAGAGATAATTCCGGCGGATTACTTGAGCAAAGGTTATTTTGATCAGCAGGGCCTAATGCGCCGGGAAATATTTGCTGACGAGGCCAGATCTGTTGCCAATGTGCTAAACGCCCGTGGCACAACTTCCACTAGACTGAGAAGCTTCTATAACAAACTGGCGGCTATCAGCTATCATTTGCAGCAGACCGGCGACTTTAACAAAACCAAGGAAAAGCTAACTGGTTTTCTGCCGATTGTAGAAAATGCAAAGGAAAGAAAAGTTGTCCCACAAGAATTTCAGGAGTTTATTACCCGAAACCTCAGTTTGGCGGAGCGGGATTCGGAGTCCTTTACCGGTTTCCTGGAACACTACAAAAGCATTATTGCCTATGCCAAAACAGATAAAGACTTTTCTGCCGCAGATTGGCTTGAAGGGAGGGGTCTACAACCGGGCTATCTAAAGGGAGGTTATTACGATGGCAACGGCTATCTGCGCCGGGAAGTAATTATTGATTGGCCCAAAGAAATGGTAGAAATTTTTGCTCGGACCTCGCTCAGCAACACAGCTCTGCGACGATTTTACAATAAACTGAAAGGACTTGACACTAAACATAAGTTCAACCGAGAGTATAAAAGTTTATTGCCGGAGTTGTATGCCTTTGAACGGGACGCCGCTTACGCCGCTGCGCGTCAGGTTGTACCCGGCGTATTTATCGGTTTTGCCGTAAAGAACGTCGATTTGGCTACACGCGATGAAAAGGGATTTAAAGGTTTTGTGGAGCATTTCCAAAGCATTGTTGCCTTTGCCAAAGGCAAATTAAAAGAAGGAGGAAGAGAAACATGAAACTGTTCGGTTATAAGGAGATCTCGGGGATTATTAAATGTCGAACTGGATTAAGGATTGGCGGCACCAAAGACAGCCTGGATATCGGCGGGGTTGATGGCCCAATTATCAGACACCCCATTACCGATTTGCCCTATATCCCGGGGTCATCCCTAAAAGGCAAAATGCGCAGCCTGCTTGAGTTGAGCACCGGCAAAGTTAGACCGGACGGCAAGCCCCACAACTGCGAAAGTTGCGATGTATGCGTTTTCTTTGGTTCCCTTGTAACCCCTTCTCCGACCTGGTTTCTATTTCGGGACGCACCCTTAACCCAGGAGTGGGAAACAAAGTTGCGCGAGGCTCAGGAAGAAAAAGAGCTAAATTTCAGCGAGTTAAAAAATGAAAACTGGATCAACCGTCATACTGGGCGAGCAGGACAGGGTGGACCGCGTACATTCGAACGTGTTCCGGCAGAAACTGAATTTCAATTTAACGCTGTTATCCGTATATTTGATAGTAATAACGAACAGAAGGCTTTGAATTTTATGAAAAAAGGTTTGAAGCTACTACTTCAGGATTATTTAGGCAGCTCCGGTTCCAGAGGTTACGGGCAGATCGAATTCAAAGACCTTACTTTAGATGGCAAAATATTTAATCTGAATGAGGGTTAGCCATGAAAACAATTCGACTGAAGCTAAAACCCTTAGGTTCCTACCTTACCGATTGGTCATCCGACACCATTACGGGAGCCTTGCTGTGGGTTTACAGCCGCCGCTTTGGACCCGAGGCCTTAGGGCAGCTTATTTCAGCCTTTCTTCAAAACAAACCGCCTTTTGTGCTTTCTTCCGGCTTTCCCGGCGACTTATTGCCAAGGCCTCTCCTTCCTCAGCCTGCGCGGCCGCTAACTAATTTAAAGCAGATCGAGGAAGGAAAAAAGCTGAAGAAATCCCAATGGGTAACACTCGACACCTTTAATAGCTTGCGCCAGGGACAGCAGGCCTACCCGGAAGAAATACCAAAGCCCCAATTCGAAGAATTAGTGACCCATAACCAAGTAAGCCGTCTGACAGGCACTACTGGTGAAGATGGCGGGCTGTATACGGTGGAAGAAAAATTCCTGAACATAAAACACTATCGTTATATTTCCGTCTATGCCAATGTTCAGCCTGATTGGGAAGGACTATTAGGCGAGCTATTTTCCGATCTCGGCCGCACAGGTATTGGCGCCCGCTCCTCTACCGGCAAAGGGGCTTTTGTCGTGGAAGAAACTGCCGACTTCCATGGCTTTTCTGACCTGCCAGAGACAAACAGCTGTATTATTTTAGGCAATATAACCCCCAGAGCAACAGATCCAGCCAGGGGCTATTTTAAAATCACAATAAAACGCGGAAAACTGGGCGAAGAATATGCGAAGCTGCCCAATCCATTTAAAAAACCTTTAGTGATGCTAGTGCCTGGCTCAGTCCTTTACTCTTCAGCTTCGGTGCCTGGGTGGTTGGGGCGCTTTGTGGAGGACATCGCTCCTGCCGCACCACAGGTTGTCCATTGCGGAATGGCCATGGTAACTCCAGCCAGGCTGCTGTAAAAACTGATAAGAGTAAAAAAATTGGGGGAGGTATATCATGCCACCGGAAACAACTGTGGTTAAAGTCTTGTTAAGCATGGTCGGCAATCGCGATCCTTATGCTGTCTGTGCTCAAACGGGCACTCAGTCCGAAGGCTCTATACTGACATTAAGCCGGCACATTTTACCAGAGGTAGTTTTTTTATTTCCTTCAGCTGACCAATTATCAGGAATTGCTGCTAATACTCAAAAGAATGCGGAAAAGACGAGGGAAGCGCTGGTGGCTCTTTATCCGGCGTTTAAGGTTTTGCTATATCCGTTAGATCTGCCTGACCCTACCGACTACAGGAAAGTATTGCAGCAAATGGAGGAAATCGTAGCTTCGGTTCGGCAGCAGATGCAGAAAGTACCAGGGAGTAAAGTTGAATACCACATAAATATTTCTTCAGGCACCCCTCAGATGCAGGCATGCTGGCTATTATTGATTAACGGAGGCAGGTTAAAGGCTAAGGTTTGGCAGGTTATAGCACCCCAATGGCAAGAAGGAACAGAAATCAGATGCAGGGTAGTGGAAACAGAATTTGTAGAAGAACAGAACAAAATTTCACGGGCGCAGAATTTCTTTGCTAACTGCTATTTTAAAGCGGCCCAGGATGAGCTGGAGCTCATAGCTTTAGCTACATACCTCCCTCAAAGGGCATTTATAGCAGAGGAGATGGCTAAAGTCTGCGAAGCGTATCATCACTGGGATTTGTTTCAACATGAAAAAGCGCAATCATTACTAACCGGTACATTCGAAAGGCTATCCAGATTCCCCGAATTATCGCAGCTTAATAACAAATTTAAAGCCCAGATTGACACCTTATGCTCAATTATATCCAGTAGAGAAAAAGAAAACGAAACAAACCTTTTGGATCTCTATCATAATGCCCAAAGGCGCAAGAGTGCCGGGCAGCATGTGGATTGTCTGGCGCGATTCAGACGTCTTTATGAAGGCTGTCAAAACCATTTTTTGCGGAATGAGCTGCAAATTGAGCCTACTCAAAGATACCGGAATCAGCCTCCATGGGTTAAAGAGATTGTCCAGAAGCATCCTGATGCTAATCTCAGTTTATTCGATTGGGAAAAGGTTCTGGCTGCTAAGAAAAAGCGTTTTCCGGTGTCAGATTACTTAGCAAACGAGATTAGAGAATATAACGAAAAGCGAAATAAAAGCATAGTCGGCCATGGCATGGGCTCTGTCAGTGAAGAAGACGCTCAACTGGCTATGAAGCTAGCGCGAAATATTTTACAGGGATTTTTTGGGCATTTAGGTTTGGATACCTATACTTTTGGTGAAACTGAATTAAATAAGATAAAAACCCTGATCTTTAAAGCTATTTAAGTGAGATACCCTATCAAAGCCTAAAATTATTTGGAGATGATCATTTCCCCTGGGAGGCCCATTACCATGAACCTCGTCATCAACAACTTCGGCACCTTTTTAGGCAAGACCAGTGAGCGGCTGGTTGTCAAAGAAAACGGCAAAGTGGTACAGGAAGTGCCATTTTTTGACCTGACCCAAATTACCGTTACCACAGGCGGCGCCTCACTCTCCAGTGACGTTATCCGCATGTGCATGGAACACGGCGTACAGATCAACTTCCTGTCCAGCACCGGGCAGCCCTATGCCAAAATCAGCTCGCCCCAGTTGACGGCTACCGTGCAGACCAGGCGGGAACAGATGATGGCTTATTTTGACCAGCGCGGTCTTGTGCTGGCCAAAGCCTTTATCACCGGAAAAATTAAAAATCAGATCAATACCCTGAAATATTTTGCCAAGCATCGTAAAGAGGCTAAAAGAGAAAGTTATGAACAGGTAATGTCTGCCGCGCAAAAAATGAACGATATTTTGCAGGATTTAGAAGGCCACCATGGTCAAAATATCGACGAAGTGCGCGGCCAGCTTCTTTCCATTGAAGGGAGAGCATCCGCCCTATATTGGCAGCAGGTAGCCCTTATTCTGGAAGGAAAAGTGGATTTCCCCGGCCGGGAGCACCGCGGCGCCGAAGACCCTTTCAATTCCATGCTCAATTACGGTTATGGCATCCTTTATGCCCAGCTTTGGAGCGCAATCCTCCTGGCGGGTCTCGAACCATTCGCCGGCTTTATGCACACAGACAGACCGGGGAAGCCATCGCTGGTGTTAGACCTGATCGAAGAATTTCGCCAGCCAGTGGTAGACAGGACAGTAATCGCCATGTTTAGCAAGGGTTATAAAGTACAGTTGGAAGAAGGAAAACTTGCTGCCGATACCCGTAAAGATCTGGCCGGTAGAATTTTAGCTCAGCTCGACAGCACCGAAAACTACCACGGCAAAAAGCACAAGCTTACTACAATTATCCAGAACCAGGCCAGGAGCATCGCTACGTTTGTGCGAAAAGAAGGCAAATACCGCCCCTTTATCGGAGGTTGGTAATGCAGACCCTGGTAATCTTCGATATCCCCGACGATAAAATCCGTAACAAAGTTGGCAATGCCTGCAAAGATTACGGACTGGCACGCATCCAGTATAGCGCTTTTTTAGGCGACATCAACCATAACCGGCGGGACGAACTGCGCCAGCGCCTGCGCCGTACCCTAGGCAAAAATGCCGGCAATATTCAAATCTATCCCCTGTGTGAAAAAGACCTGCGGTTAAAAAGCGAAATCATTAACCCAAAAGGTGAAGCAGAATGATGCCCTTGCGCGTTTCCGATATCAAACAGTATATATACTGTCCCCGGATTATTTACTTTTACTATGTTTTGCCCATACCTCGCCGGGTGACCAAAAAAATGGAGTACGGGCGGCTGGAACACATTGAAATCATGCAGCTGGAAAAAAGGAGAAAGTTAAATGCCTACGGCATTCTGGAGGGCAGCAGGGATTTCCAGGTGTCTTTGCAATCGTCTCGTCTGGGATTAAACGGCCTCTTAGATATGACCATTACCACTTCCATGGGAGAGATTTATCCCGTGGAGTTTAAGCACAGCATCAGCAAGAGGGGCTTGCATCAAAAATACCAGTTGGCCGCCTATGCCATGCTACTGGAGGAAACAAGCCTTAAACCGGTGCGCTACGGCTTCATTTACCTGATTCCCACCAAGACAATTGTTCCCATGGAAATTACCGTCAGTATGCGGGAGCACGTTAAAAAGGTCCTTTCTGCCATCCGTAAAATTATTGCCAATGAAAGAATCCCCGGTTATATTCGCTCGCGAATTCGCTGCACCGATTGCGAATTTAAAAACTACTGCGCCGACTTGGAGTGAAAAAGATGTATTTTCTCACAGATGATGAAAGGAAAAAACTTTTAAAAAGCCTACTGCCCAAATCCCGGGAGCAGGGAGTAGCCGAAGAACTGCGCGGCTGGAACTGGCACCAGCCTCCCCTGGAGCCTATCTATGATGTACATCTCCCACTTTACTTGATAGCCGGGAAGTATTGCCAAAGCGGGCGGGATCTTTTTTTGAACCGTGTGGAAAGAAAAAAGTCGGCTGCTAATAATGCCATGAAACGCGGTTCAATGTTCCACGAACTTATTGTAGAAACACTTGTCCAGACCAAAAAGTTGATTTATCAGCACAATGTGAACGTCGAAATAATTTTGCGCGAGTTAGCTTTGCTCCTGCCTCAATTTATAGAGCGCAAAAAAGAGCTAAGCCAACAAATCCCGGAAATAATAACGCAAGCAACCCAAATTTTTAACTATATGCACAGCCTTATTTCCTCGCGTTTGCAGGAAACCTTGACCAGACAACCATATATCGGCGAAGATTCACTTGTTGCGCAAGTAGTTCCTTATGTGCTTGAACAAAAATTGGACGGCACATTTCTTGGCCTAAGCCCGAACCTCAGTTCCGACGCCTTCGTCTTTTCCGAACCAATGATTATGGATTTAAAGTTTGGTCCCCGCGAATCATTCCATCGCCTGACAACCACCGGGTATGCCCTTGTCATGGAAGCAATTTTCGAGTATCCTATAAACGTAGGCTGCATCGTCTACGGAGACTTTAAAAACGGCCGCCTCCATATTCAAAAAGACTTTCACATAATAAACGACGAACTGCGCCAATGGTTTATCGAAGAAAGGGATGAAAAGATGCGCATGGTTTATGATGAAATCGATCCCGGCAAAGCCGAAAATTGTTATGAAACCTGTCCGTACATCGCCTATTGCAGCTGATTTTCGCAGATGCCCGCCACTTTTTTGCAGAAAATCAATCTTCGGGTTTTTGCCCTTTCCCGCCAGTCGAGGAATGGTAAAAAACCTAGTATTGATCGATATTCCAGCCTTTACACCGTATGCGGGTTACACCGATTGCCCCGCCTAATAGGGGACTGAAACCTCAAGGAAAACCCACCCGCATCGACGCCGTGGCCCGTTACACCGATTGCCCCGCCTAATAGGGGACTGAAACTAGCGTTAAGCTGTGCGCCTGCCGTCCTGCCCGTGACGTTACACCGATTGCCCCGCCTAATAGGGGACTGAAACGCAGGCTGGAGAAGTCCCTTATCCCTGGTGTCATAGACGTTACACCGATTGCCCCGCCTAATAGGGGACTGAAACTCACCAGCGAGCGGAAGATATGCACGAGAGCGCACAGTTACACCGATTGCCCCGCCTAATAGGGGACTGAAACGTAAAAAACTTGACAACTTCATCCATAGCTCTGCTACCGTTACACCGATTGCCCCGCCTAATAGGGGACTGAAACGGGGCAGCTTTTTTCGCTTTGCAGCACCCCGGATTAGTTACACCGATTGCCCCGCCTAATAGGGGACTGAAACTGATAAGCGGCTAACAGATGCACGAAAAGTTTTAAAGGTTACACCGATTGCCCCGCCTAATAGGGGACTGAAACACCATTCCAACTATAGAAACTTATACAACAGGTTCCACGTTACACCGATTGCCCCGCCTAATAGGGGACTGAAACCCAAGGCAGCTATAATCTCTCGCCTGACACGATTATTTGTTACACCGATTGCCCCGCCTAATAGGGGACTGAAACCCCAAATGGAAGGCAGGTGCGTTTTAAGTGGAAATCAGTTACACCGATTGCCCCGCCTAATAGGGGACTGAAACGATGAGCGCATCCAGGACTTTTATTTTGCTTTCATCGTTACACCGATTGCCCCGCCTAATAGGGGACTGAAACGGCGCTATCCGCCACAGGAACAGCAGTCGGCACAAAAACGTTACACCGATTGCCCCGCCTAATAGGGGACTGAAACAACTTTACTGTAATAACACTTAACCCGATGACCCAAATGTTACACCGATTGCCCCGCCTAATAGGGGACTGAAACCATAGAGGACTCACTCCCACGACGTCGTTGTGCTGGTTGTTACACCGATTGCCCCGCCTAATAGGGGACTGAAACTATTTTTGAGCTCCATACTCCCTGATGGCTGCTATAGTTACACCGATTGCCCCGCCTAATAGGGGACTGAAACGCCCCTAAGGGTGATTTTTGACGGCTACTTTGACGGTTACACCGATTGCCCCGCCTAATAGGGGACTGAAACAGGAACGCAGCGGCGTTGATTATCCCTGGGAAGCGGAGTTACACCGATTGCCCCGCCTAATAGGGGACTGAAACTAGCTCTGCCCGTGGTATTGCGTTTTCTCTCCCTTCCGGTTACACCGATTGCCCCGCCTAATAGGGGACTGAAACCATTTCTAACGAATGCAGGGTGAACCTTAAATCCAACGTTACACCGATTGCCCCGCCTAATAGGGGACTGAAACACAATCCAAACTACTACCCCCCCCTGTTTAGTTATGTTACACCGATTGCCCCGCCTAATAGGGGACTGAAACATGACGCTGGAATTGCAAGATATGAAAAAATTCTTAAAGTTACACCGATTGCCCCGCCTAATAGGGGACTGAAACCTATCCAGGTGCATTTGATGAATTTGCGCTACGGAATTGTTACACCGATTGCCCCGCCTAATAGGGGACTGAAACGCCAGAGCATTGCAAGAAGGGGGATGAGGTGGCATGGTTACACCGATTGCCCCGCCTAATAGGGGACTGAAACGAATTTGACCCTCGAAGTTCTGAGTGGACAAACCAGGCGTTACACCGATTGCCCCGCCTAATAGGGGACTGAAACTTGAAATTGGTTTGTTTCCGCGCCGAACTTGCTGTATGTTACACCGATTGCCCCGCCTAATAGGGGACTGAAACAAACGTCACCCCGCATCCGGTGACATTCACAGATGGGTTACACCGATTGCCCCGCCTAATAGGGGACTGAAACCTGCTTACAGGAAACACTTGAGTTTTCCTGTTGGTGTTACACCGATTGCCCCGCCTAATAGGGGACTGAAACCGATGGGCCTGCCGTCTCTCCGTCGTACTTTAATGTGTTACACCGATTGCCCCGCCTAATAGGGGACTGAAACTGCTGCAAAGGGAGAGAGGGAATACCGGAATAAGAAGTTACACCGATTGCCCCGCCTAATAGGGGACTGAAACTCCATCCAGCCAGCGTTAAGCTGTCAACAATGCAGTTGTTACACCGATTGCCCCGCCTAATAGGGGACTGAAACGACAGAACAAGCACAACTTCAAACCCAAATAGGATCAGTTACACCGATTGCCCCGCCTAATAGGGGACTGAAACTCAGATTGTTGCAGGATTAGGCGGAGCGAATCAACTGCGTTACACCGATTGCCCCGCCTAATAGGGGACTGAAACTACGCTGACTGATTCCACTATGCCACCCGCCTCCAAGTTACACCGATTGCCCCGCCTAATAGGGGACTGAAACCTGAATCATAGTTAGAGTTATCTACCATGTATTCTTGTTACACCGATTGCCCCGCCTAATAGGGGACTGAAACGTGTGCAGCGGTAAGGCAGTTGGCAACCGCTACAAGCAGTTACACCGATTGCCCCGCCTAATAGGGGACTGAAACAAACTGGCCGATGAGGTGCCGGCCAGAGCCAATAATAGGTTACACCGATTGCCCCGCCTAATAGGGGACTGAAACGTGATGTTTCTACCGTGCTTGCCTAATATTCTCTGGGCGTTACACCGATTGCCCCGCCTAATAGGGGACTGAAACCGGGAACCACCTGGAGGCCTTCAACGTCCAGGAGGACGTTACACCGATTGCCCCGCCTAATAGGGGACTGAAACCAATACTCCCAAAGACAGTATCCACTACTAACTTAACGTTACACCGATTGCCCCGCCTAATAGGGGACTGAAACGTAGATTTTCCCCATTACATCTACTAACTAAATCCTGGGTTACACCGATTGCCCCGCCTAATAGGGGACTGAAACATGCTGTCGTTTTAGCCGTCTCCTGTGCCGGTATCCGTTACACCGATTGCCCCGCCTAATAGGGGACTGAAACAAAGGAGTTATCTTTGCCATCGATTGATACATCCATGTTACACCGATTGCCCCGCCTAATAGGGGACTGAAACGCGGTCTCGGCCTCCAGCTTGAATATCCCTCCGTCAAGTTACACCGATTGCCCCGCCTAATAGGGGACTGAAACGTAATGGTCACTGTAGAACGTGGTGCTACCTCCTGCAGTTACACCGATTGCCCCGCCTAATAGGGGACTGAAACACTATCTATCAATGAAGAATTACTCAATGATATTACAAGTTACACCGATTGCCCCGCCTAATAGGGGACTGAAACTCCAAGACAGGCGGCATTTGAACGACTCCATTATTTTGTTACACCGATTGCCCCGCCTAATAGGGGACTGAAACCAGTTCCCTTACACCAATCTAACCTATTTAATGCTTGGTTACACCGATTGCCCCGCCTAATAGGGGACTGAAACATTACACCGTCACCTCACTACCGTATAGATTAAACGTGTTACACCGATTGCCCCGCCTAATAGGGGACTGAAACATTGATAACTCTACTCATAGTTGATTCGATCGTTGCTGTTACACCGATTGCCCCGCCTAATAGGGGACTGAAACCTCAAAAAAAACGTAATCTAATTATAAAAGCATATTTTGTTACACCGATTGCCCCGCCTAATAGGGGACTGAAACATTATTGCAGACACAACATTTGAGTGGTATCGGTCGTTACACCGATTGCCCCGCCTAATAGGGGACTGAAACACTGCCCCTGGATCATTACCTCCGTCAGTGGCCGGGGTGTTACACCGATTGCCCCGCCTAATAGGGGACTGAAACGATTGTTTCCTGCAATTCACCCACCATTTTTGCTAGTGTTACACCGATTGCCCCGCCTAATAGGGGACTGAAACAATATACGATGCCAAGCGGACATTTGAAGGGTATATAGGTTACACCGATTGCCCCGCCTAATAGGGGACTGAAACAAATTCAAGTCTAATATCACTTTTTTCTAATTCTAAGTTACACCGATTGCCCCGCCTAATAGGGGACTGAAACGTTGCATTGTTTGTACGTAAGCGAATTCATTGGGGTTGTTACACCGATTGCCCCGCCTAATAGGGGACTGAAACTTTATACGCCCCAAATGTGTTGGCACAGTATATGAGGCGTTACACCGATTGCCCCGCCTAATAGGGGACTGAAACAAAAATCGGCGGAGTGAATCAGCATTCCGGTTTACCATGGTTACACCGATTGCCCCGCCTAATAGGGGACTGAAACCGCATGCATTTCGGCTTCGTGTTGGTATTGTTGGTATGTTACACCGATTGCCCCGCCTAATAGGGGACTGAAACATAAAACCACGACGCCCTTCCCAGGGAGGGCGCACGTTACACCGATTGCCCCGCCTAATAGGGGACTGAAACCTGGTTGCCAGGCAAAAGAAATGTCGCCGGATCGATTGGTTACACCGATTGCCCCGCCTAATAGGGGACTGAAACGTTGCATTGGCTGTATATAAGCAAATTCGTTGGGATGTTACACCGATTGCCCCGCCTAATAGGGGACTGAAACGCACTTCATTCAGGCGTTTCCCTTCCCGCCCTATACGGTTACACCGATTGCCCCGCCTAATAGGGGACTGAAACTTTGTATGGGCTAGAGGTCTTGCAGAAGCATTTGGGGGTTACACCGATTGCCCCGCCTAATAGGGGACTGAAACTTCTTGCAATCCTTATAAAATGATGCGTTGGGAAAGATGTTACACCGATTGCCCCGCCTAATAGGGGACTGAAACTTGCGTTGATTATGATTCCGCATGGTTGTACTTCATAGTTACACCGATTGCCCCGCCTAATAGGGGACTGAAACCCGGATACGAGCGGAACACCGAGGACTTCACCAAGGCGTTACACCGATTGCCCCGCCTAATAGGGGACTGAAACAGTACTGTATTCGAGTCTATGTTTTCCACATTTTGTGTTACACCGATTGCCCCGCCTAATAGGGGACTGAAACGCTTGGCAGGCCTTGCGGCAGTAAGCGGCTTGACAAAAGTTACACCGATTGCCCCGCCTAATAGGGGACTGAAACACAAAAAGGAGAATGAAAAATGGCAAGAACAGGAAGTTACACCGATTGCCCCGCCTAATAGGGGACTGAAACGCATACAAGTGACCTTGCCCTGGCGAATCTGCGACCATGTTACACCGATTGCCCCGCCTAATAGGGGACTGAAACACTATCACCGGTACTCTCCAAGTCTAAAGAAGATAAAAGTTACACCGATTGCCCCGCCTAATAGGGGACTGAAACGTTTACCAAAACATACCCAAAAACCATCCTAATCCCCAGTTACACCGATTGCCCCGCCTAATAGGGGACTGAAACAATCTCTCCGGATATTTACGCTCTAAAATCCACGCGGCGTTACACCGATTGCCCCGCCTAATAGGGGACTGAAACCGAATAATATGCTAATAATACTTATGACTGTTAGGTTACACCGATTGCCCCGCCTAATAGGGGACTGAAACCACGCAGTTTTTTCTGTTTCGATCTCTTGTTCCACGTGTTACACCGATTGCCCCGCCTAATAGGGGACTGAAACTTTTCATAGAAAATTTCTTTAGCGGGTCCATCTTCGCGTTACACCAATTGCCCCGCCTAATAGGGGACTGAAACCCACCGCCAGCGGCGGGATGTAAACGGTCAATAAAAATACAGCATTTTCGGCCATTTAAAATACAGCACTTGACCACGATTATTCGGAGTAAATGATAAAATAAAGTGTACCAAAAACGCTAACGAAAAGTGTGCCACTAAAAATAGACAGTGCTAACAAAAAATATAGTTTTTCATTGCAATATTTTTATTGGTGAATTACAGTGGGGACTTAAATACCACCCCTACCCCTCCAGGGGAGGGGAATTCCGGGCGTAGCACTGCCAACCCTGTAGAATAGGGACTGAAACATCGCATCAATCAGGGCCTCCCAAGATCCGCCCTGATGTTATACCGATTGCCCCGCCTAATAAGGGACTGAAACCTCTTTTGCCGGGCCTTTATCGTTATGCAGTTTGCCGTTACACCGATTGCCCCGCCTAAAGGCCCGTCACGCACACGAGATTGAGTGCTGGGGAGCAGTTATGCTTTATATTAACTGGGTCTTGCTAAACAAACTGCTTATGGAGTATAATATCGATAAGCGATATCGAGATGCGTTATCAGGGGGTGCCCATTGTGAGTGGCGCTATGTTCCGGGAATTCTTTTTAGGGTTTATCAAAATCCATATCCTTCACCATGCGGAAGAGGGCCCTGTTTATGGCCTTTCTTTGATTGAAGAGCTGGCCAGTCATGGTTACGAAATAAGCCCGGGTACCATGTACCCGACCTTGCACCAAATGGAAAAGCGGGGATACCTGAAAAAAGAGGAACGATTAGTAGATGGTAAGGTTAGAAAGTACTATCTTATTACACCAGAAGGCAGGGATGCCTTGGCGGAGGCCAGAAAAAAAATCAGGGAGCTGGTGGAAGAAGTACTAATCGCTGATTAATCAATAAGAGCCAGGTGATGAGATCTTAAAGAAATGCATTTATTGCGTTTTGTGTCTGAGTGCAGCGAAAGGAATGGATATAAAATGAAGAGTAGGGAAGTAAACCAAAACAACCTGCCCACTTCTCAGCAAACTAAGCCCCATGACGGTTCTTTTTTGCAGTTGTTTGGGGTGGCCTTAAAACTGGGATTAACCTCGTTTGGCGGGCCGATTGCCCATATCGGCTATTTCCATCACGAGTATGTCCGCAATCGTCAATGGTTGGACGATAAAAGCTATGCCGACTTAGTCGCACTGTGCCAGATCCTGCCGGGACCAACCAGCAGCCAGGTTGGAATGGGCATCGGCGCAATGCGAGCCGGGGTCTTGGGAGCTTTTGCTGTCTGGCTTGGTTTTACTTTGCCTTCCGCACTGATCCTGGTGGCTTTTGCTATGCTGATGCAGGGGCTTGATGTGGGCGGCACGGGATTGATTTATGGTCTGAAGATTGTTGCGGTAGCCGTGGTGGCCCATGCTGTTTTGGGAATGAGCAGAAACCTGACCCCGGACCGGAACCGGGCTACCATTGCCCTGTTAACAGCCGTTGCCATCTTAATGTGGCCTACGGCCGTTACGCAAGTCTTGCTAATATTTCTGGCGGGTCTTACCGGCACCTTTTTATACCAAAAGGCAAGCGTTCCGGATCTTGTCAACATTAAAATACCGGTTGCCCGTTCAGTAGCGTTGATATGCCTGATTCTCTTTTTTGGGTTGCTGATTTTGCTGCCAATTATGAGCCAGGTTGTTCCTTCTAAGTGGCTCCAGGTATTTGACAGTTTTTATCGTTCAGGTTCCCTGGTTTTTGGGGGAGGCCATGTAGTGCTCCCGTTGCTGGAAAGAGAGGTTGTTCCCGTTGGTTTAGTAACAAGAGAAGAATTTTTGGCCGGTTACGGTGCGGCCCAGGCTGTTCCCGGCCCGCTGTTCACCTTTGCGGCATTTTTAGGGGCAACTATTTTTGGCTGGCCCGGCGCTTTGCTTGCAACAGTAGCGATATTTCTTCCCGGTGCATTGTTGGTCATTGGGATATTGCCTTTTTGGCACCATCTTCGCGGCCTTCCAAAAGTTCAGGGCTCACTGATGGGCGTCAATGCCGCTGTAGTTGGACTTTTGCTTGCCGCGCTGTTTGATCCCATCTGGATCAGCGCAGTCAAAAAACCCATTGATTTTGCTTTGGCCGCAATCCTGTTTGGCATGCTGGAGTATTGGAAACTGCCGTCTTGGGTTATTGTGGTGACAGGCGCAACCGGAGGGCTCCTTATTTTCAGGTTTTGATTTTAGTTAAGCGCTTTGTTTCTCTTTTCGGCCCACAAAGATCGTCATTGGATACTCGCCCTCGCCGAGCAGGTTCTTGTCGTAGATGCCTTCCAGAATCCTTTTTTGCATCACCAGCCCGGCCTTCCTAAACACCTCTTCCCAGGTAGCCTGGGGAAAAAGCCCAGCTACACAGTGTTCGGTGTAGGTGGTCAGCTTTCCCTGCTGCCGGATCAGGTAGAACAGGGTTATCTCATAGGTATTGGGGCAAAAGGGATTAATATAGTTATTCTCCAGCGCTGTCACATGCACGCCGTTTTTTTCGCCGGTATAGGCAAAGTTGTTGTTTTGGAAGGTTTCCGCTGTTTTGCAAACCACAAGGAACACGCCGCCTGGCTTTAAATGCGCTGCGGCGGTTTGAATTGCTTGGCGCAGGTCTTCCAGGGAAGCCATATAGTCTATGCTGTCGGGAATGACCACGGCATCGAACTGCCGGTCAAGCCGCAGGTTCCGCATGTCGCCCTCCAGATATTCGATTTCTGGGTTTCTGGCCCTGGCCAACTCCAGCATGCCCTGGCTTAGGTCAACGCCGGTTACAGCAAAATGCTTTTTAAAAATCGTGTCTTGACCGCCGGCGCCGCTTCCCAAGTGTAAAAGCGTGCGCGGCAGTTCTGTTGCGACACCCTTAATCAGGTCGACATAGAACTGTATTTCTTCTTCGTATTCCGCCGGGTCTGCCAGCCAGTTTTCTGTCCAGGCCAGTTCGTTGTAAGAAATCCATGATGAAGCCATAACAAGCTCCTTTCTTTTTTTAAAACGGCTTTAGCTTTTATACTTTTTCCGGCGGCTTTCCTGCCTCAATCAGCACCTTGCTGGCAACCAGATAGAAGCTTTGAAAAAACAACATCAAGCCGGTAATTATCAGCAGCCATTCTATTTTAACAATATCGGCCAGCGGACCGAATAACAACATCCCAATTGGCATCATCGAGCTCATGATCATCCCGAAGATCCCAAATACCCGCCCCAGAAAGTTTTGCTCAACCTTTTCCTGCAGCAGGACGGTGGAGGGTGTGTTAAAAAGCGGTAACGCTATTCCGGCGAGAGCCGAAAAGAATAAATAAATCCAAAAATTTGGGGCAAGTCCAAGCATAAGTGTGCAAATGCCCGTAATCAAGCTGGACAAAGTCATGGTATGGATTTTATTTTTAAAACCGCCCCAAGCAGCCAGAATTGCGCCGCCCAGAATCATTCCGGTGGCAAAGGTAATTTCGAAAACCATCAGCCGCCAAACATCAGCGCCAAAAGTACGGGTGACCTGCAGCGGCGTTAAGAAGGCAACCGGTGCAACTAAAAAAAAGAAAAACAAGCAATACAAGAAAAATCTTTTAAGGTAACCATGGTTCATGATATAAACGATACCTTCGCGCAGATCCGAGAAATAACCCGTAGTTTGCTTTTCTAAGGCCTTTTCATGGGTAGGCACATTTAAGAAAAAAAGAAGGGTTAATATTCCGATTGCTGCGGTGGCAACATCAATAAAAAAGATAGCTTCGATACTGGCCACAGTATACAATAAGGCGCTTAACATCGGAGCTGCGATCATGGTAAGCGATTGGATACTCCCGTTAATTGCGTTAATCCGGGTCAGTTTTTCTTTCGGAACAATTTGGGGAATAATAGCTCCTACTGCCGGCACGTGCACTGCCGTCCCCAAAGCCCGGATGGCAATAATTACAAATAGAAGCCACCATTCTCTGAAGCCTGCCAGAAAAAGCAGGGCTAAAACAAGGGTGGAAAAAGCGATCACAGTGTCCGATATAATAATCAGCAATTTTCGATTGTAGCGATCAGCCCATACCCCTGCAAAAGGAGACAAAAAGAAAGTGGGCAAAAACCCGCAAATAATGCTGAACATCATCATGGTGCCTGATTGTGTTTCCAGCGTAATGTGCCACATGATTGCATATTGAACAAGGGAAGACCCAAAAAGTGTCAGTGTCTGAGCAGTTAAAAACAGGGCGATATTCTTTTTCCAGTTTGTATTCAAGACCTGCTACTCTCTTTCATCGAAGATCCGGTAGCTACTATTTAATATTGTAGGCAACCGGAAGGAAATTATCAAGGACATTCGTCGCCATTTAAAACATAAGGCGAGGTTTTAAATAGTGCTTCAGGGTTGAAGTTATTTCAAGATAGGGTAAAATTAATCACAAAAAGCTACCCCCTCTTAAGCCGCTATCTAAATATGCGGTGGTATAAGAGGGGGGCAGTCTTTTTTTAATGAGGCTTAGTTTGGCGGGGAAGCGATTTCGCGTTTTAGTTAAGAGCTATCTGCATAAAATCAATCGGCGGGAAATTCGCTTAACAATTCGGCGCACCGAACCTGGTTAAAGATGCCGCAGTAGCAGAAGGAGGCCAGTTTCATCGCTCCTTGCTCGGGAGTCAGCCGGTTCTTTTTTACCTGCTCTGCAATATACTTCACATAATCAGCGGCGATTATATGGTGGCCGCACATGGTGGTAATGTCTAGAACCTCCTGGGACGGCAATAGTTCTTTCTTGCCCCAAATTCCCAGGGAGTAGTTAATGGTATGAGGGGTAACATCCGCTGCTTCGCAGGCAGGCAACACCTCTTCCAATAGGCCGCTGATCACTACTGACATTCCTAAGTCCCGCTTTTTGATTTCTTGCAGAAAATTAATTACCTGATCCCTGGAGGTGAAGACCCCTCTGATGCGGGATTTATCGGAAATATTTTCGATGACTTGTTCCCGGGGAATCTTTAATATGGTGCCGGTTTTTACATCTCCCCAGTTCTCGGAACCGCTGGCCTCGGCAACAGCGATAAATTCCAAAGCTTTAGGCTTTACATTTTTGTCGTTAATCCCCTTGGCCTGGTACATGAACCAAACATAGTCCCCGCGAAGAGAATCAATGCTTCCTGAACGATGTAAAGAATGTGTCATTTCATATCACCTCTCTTATTAAGCTGTTATCAGCGGGCGTCCCAGGCCCACATTTACTTTCCCTCGCACGGGCCTTGCCATTCCCAAGTCATCTAGACAATCTAAAGCCTTGGTTTGTCCTTTTTCATCGACCCGGATCATCAGTCCAAGAGAAAAAACCGTGTCTATCTCGGTTTCCACTTCTTTCAGAGCCAATAACAGATCCCGCACTTGGTCCTCGCGGCACTTGCCTTCAACAATAATGGATAAGAAACGGGTATCGAGGCAATCATCCCTTAGCTTGCCGGTAGTAATGTCTTCCATCAGTTGAGACGCCGAAGGAGCGGGAAGACACTCGTAATAGCCCATTAACTTGCCGGTTGTCAGGTCCTCCATTAAGAGGGCCAGCGGCGTGTGTTCCGCATCGGCCAGGATCACCCCGGCTTTAGCTACCGCCATGGCTACCTTCTCGACGTCCCTCAAGTAAACACCAATACCAGGCCGGCCCATATCAATACAAACCCCTACTTCGCCTCTGATCACCCTGCCTGTGACATCATTAGTTTTTACTTCTTCTGTGCCGCGTCCGGTAACTCCAGTTTTATCAAAGGTTTCCACCGGGTCGCTTAAAACGTGCTGCATCCTCTGGTATAATGTTTTCAGCTCAATCGGCTCGTAAGCGTCCACCGGGCAAACTTGATGCCGCAAGCAAACATAACACTCGGTGCATAAATTTTGATCGACAACGGCGATTTCTTCTTCCAGCCTGACTGCACCGACGGTACAATACTTAAGACATACACCGCAACCGGTACAGAGGTCTTTATTGATGACTGTCATATTTAGCCTCCTTGTATTAAGGAATTATTTATTTAGGAATTATTGGTTTGGTGCGGATTTCCGCAGCTTCAGCAGATTTTTAACCACCGGCCAGAAGATCAGGATAATGGCCACCCACATGATTGTGCCGGAGATCGGCCTGGCAAAAAAGACCAGTGGATTGCCGTCGGAAAGAATAAGGGATTGACGCAGTGAATTCTCCAACAGGCTGCCTAACACCAGGGCCAATACCAGCGGTGCTGCCGGAATGTGCATCTTTTTCATGAAATAGCCAATCAGCCCGAAGGCAACTGTTAAAACCACATCAAACATACTGTTGTTAATACTGTAGGCCCCGACAAGAATAAAGGCCATGACGACCCCGTTTAATAAGGCCTTCGGCACATCCAGGATGCGCACAAAGATCGGCACTGCCACCAGCATGGTCAAAATCAGCACGATATTGCCCACATACATGCTGCCGATTAAGCCCCAGACGAATTCCGGGTTCTCTTCAAACAAGAGCGGGCCAGGCCGCATGCCAAACATCATCAAGGCGCCCATCATCACCGCCGTACTGGCGGAACCGGGTACTCCCAAGGTCAGCAAGGGTACCATCGCCCCCATGGCCGCCGAGTTATTGGCGCTTTCCGGGGCCGCCACCCCTTCAATCGCTCCTTTACCGAACATCTCCGGGCGTTTGGAAGTCCTTTTGGCCATACCGTAAGAAATAAAGGAGGCGATTGTGGCGCCTGCACCCGGCAAAATACCCACTATAAAACCGATTATTGTTCCCCGCACAATATGCCAGCCGGAGTGAAGCCAGTCCTGGACAGTCGGAAACAGTTTGCGCCAGGCCAAATCCTCGCGTTTGACGATAATCTTAGTATCCTTTTCTTCCGCAGCTGAAAGTATTTCGGCAATCCCAAAAGTTCCGATGGCCACAATAATAAAATCAACACCGTCGTAAAGCTCTAAAGAGCCAAAGGTAAAGCGGGGAAGACCGGTTACTAAGTCTAAGCCAATAATTGCCAAAAAAAGCCCGCAAACTGCGGCTAAATACCCCTTAACTGGATACTTTCCGGTCATACCCGCCAGGGTGGTCAAACCCAAAAGCATCAAGGCAAAGTATTCCGGCGGGCCAAAACTAAGGGCTACCTGGGCCAGGGCCGGAGCCAGGTACATAAAGGCAATGACACAGACTGTCCCGCCGATAAAGGAGGCAAAGGCAGCCATGCCCATGGCGGCACCGGTCCGGCCAGCCAGAGTCATGGGGTAGCCGTCCATGGTTGTCATTACTGAGGCCGGGTCGCCGGGCGTGTTGATCAATATCGAAGTGATGGCCCCGCCGTACATGGCTCCGTAGTAGATACCAGCCAGCAAGATAATCCCCGCGATTGGGTCTACACCGAAGGTTAAGGGAAGCAGGATCGCCAGGCCGGCGGAGGGACCTAACCCGGGCAGGGCACCGATAATTACTCCGGAGATTACCCCGACCAGAACATAGAGCAAATTGAGGGGCTCTAAAGCAACAGATAAGCCTAACAAGAGGTTTTGCATGGTTTCCATTTATTAATACCCCTCTCTAAAATCCTAGTCTCCCTGTTGGGAAGGTTACACCTAGGCCTAAGGAAAAAACAAGGTACAAGATAACAGGTGTCAGCACCGCAGTGAGGATGACTGTGCGCCATTTTCTCAAGCCGTAAAACCAGGTGAAAAAGCCAGACAGAAGACCCAAGGACAAAAGCATGCCGATGTACTCTTTGGCAAGTACTACCAGGAGACTGCCTCCGATAGCGCCGAACATCTTCAGCAGGTCTTGTTTAATAAAGGCAGACTTCTCTGTTTTTACCTGGCCAAAAAAAGAACTGATCATAATTAACACCGCCAGGACGATCAGGACTACAGCAACCCAAAAAGGCGTAAAACCAGGGCCTGGGATCCCATCAAGATAATACTGGAGCTGCAAGGAATGAACCAAAATAAAAGTCCCTAAAATCAATACCAGCAAGCCTAAAACCCGATCTGCAGTGGCCATCAAGCAACCCAACCTTCTTTTTAAAGTGGAGGGGGGCTGGCCCCCTCCTTGCAAGCTGTATATCGGTTACCTCCTGAGCACGCCCATTTGTTCAAATGCAGATCTGTACATCTCCACTACTTTTGGGATTTCCCGCTTAAATTCTTCTGCACCTAAGAAGCGAGGGAAGAGCATGTTCGGCCTGATATAGTTATCCTGCCAATCTTTAGATTCCGCCACTTTACGGAAAAGATTCTCCAGGTAGGCTACCGCTTCGGGCGGAATATCTTTGGGGGCGACGATACCCCTGAACTGGGCAAAGGAAAGATCGACCCCGCTTTCTCTAAAAGTGGGAACATCCGGCAACAGGGGAAGCCTTGATGAATAGGCCACAGCCAAGGGTCTGGCCCGGCCTGCCTGCATTTGAGATAAGGCCTCTCCAGGATTGGCCCAAACGATGTCTACATGGCCGCCTAACAGGGCCGTCATGGCTTCGCCGCCGCTGGCAAAGGGCACATACCTGAACTCTACCCCTGCCCTCCGGCTCAACATATTATTTGCCACCGCGTCGTCCGAGGTACCGCCGGTCCCGCCTACTGAAAGTGCCCGCGGGAAGTCTTTTGCCCACGTAAGAAGGTCTTTAATGTCGAAGAACCTGCTGGTTCTGCTATTGACTAAAAGCACCAGGGTATCCATGGCAAATCCGCAAATCGGGGTAAAATCCGCAGCAGAAACCGGCATCCCGCCGATTAAAGGCTGGGTGTAAAAGCTGGAGCTAACAGTTGAAATTATATAGGGGTCGCCTTTTTTCCCGGCGACATGGGTCCAGCCGATAGCTCCACTGCCGCCCGGCCGGTTAGTCACAACCATTGTTACTGGCAAAAGCTTATTATCTACAATCACTTTATGGATGGCCCGGGCCATAATATCGCTTCCGCCACCCGCACCAAAAGGCACAATAAACTCGATGTTTTTGGTCGGGGTCCATTTTGGCGCTGGTGCCGGAGCAGGCGCTGGGGCAGGTGCCGGTGCTGGCGCCGGAGTCGGTCTTGGAGCCGGTGCCGGAGCAGGTGCTGGCGCCGGTGCCGGAGTCGGTCTGGGTGCTGGGGCCGGAGCAGGTGTCAGCGCAGGAGCCGGTGCCGGTGCAGGTGTCAGCGCAGGAGCCGGTGCCGGTGCAGGTGCCGGTGCAGGTGCCGGTGTCGGAGCAGGTGCCGGAACAGGCGCAGGTGCAGGAGCCGGTGCCGGAGCCGGTGCCGGAGCAGGCGCAGGTGCAGGTGCAGGTGCAGGTGCCGGCGCAGGTGCCGGACTTATTTGAGTTCCGCATCCAGCTATTACCAATACCAGGGCTACCAGCAAAATCCCTCCAAATAATGCTAACTTTTTCATTCTCACGGGTATTCCCCTCCTCTTCATTATTTATGGGTATTTTCCTCTATTTGCGATTGCCTGCTTTAATCTTCTGACCATTGATAATTTAATGTTAATTCATGCTTAAGATTCCGGCTTTTCCGCGGGAGCATATTTTGCCAGCATCTTCTCAGCCCGATCAGGATTATAGATGCCGCAAACACACGGATGAGCAAGCAATTCGGCTGCCTGCCGCGGCGTTTTTTTGCCTGCCTTAACGTCTTCGATAACTTTGGCCACCAAATCTTTTGTGATTAAGCCGTGGCCGCACATAGTCACATGTTCTAAGATATCCTCGGGAGGCAGCTCCTCGGTCTTGCCCCATACCCCCAGAGACAGGTTTACCGAGTGGGGTTTAATATCCAGTTGGCGGGCAATGTCCAAAACCTCGTCGATCACACCGCTGGCAGTAATTGAGATGCCCAGGTCTAACTCTTTAATCCCCTTGATCACCTGGAACATTTTCTCCTTGCTGGAAAAACTGCAGCGAACGCGGGGGACTTCCGCCAAGGCTGCCTTGATTTCCTCGATACTGACTCCGGCAAAAACCGTACCTGTATCATAGGAACCGATGTTAGCCGGGCCAATTTCGTAGACCAGTTCTAAAATTCGCCTGAGTTTATCCTTTGAGCCCTGGTGATTGATTCCGGCTGCAGCCGTTGCTAAAAGCACAAAATCTTCTTTCAGGCTTTCGAGGGATCCCCGGCGATGCAATGAATGGGTCATCTAATTTCCCCCTTCCCTAGTAGCAGGTGCCAAAGGCCGGCCCATGCCCAAATTTATTTTGGCGTTAGGTCTGGGAACAAGGCCCTGCTGATTTAATACATCCATCACTGGGATTGTGCCGTCATCCGAAAAACAGGTGGTGAGGGAAAGAGAAAACACCGTGTCTAAATCTTTGGCAACGTTTTTCAGGATATCCAGAATTTCAGAAAGGCGCTCCTCTTCGACTGCAAATTCTATGATGGCTGAAACTACTTTTTCTCCAAGGTACTGTTCCGCAATGGCGCCCGTCGTCCGGTCACTCATCAGGTGGGTCAGCGGGTTCTTGTCTTCAAATTCCACTCCGTTAGCAGCCAGCACGGTGGTTATTTTTTGAACCTGCTCCATGGAAGCACCGCAACAAGGCCGGCCGACTTCGATCCCAAAACCGACCTCGCCTCGCCTAACTCTGCCGGTTACATCGTTAGTTTTAACTTCTTCTGTCCCGCGGCCCGGGGTCCTGGTGATCACATGGGTTGTCATGGGGTCGCTGAAGAACTTCCGCACTGCCCTTGGTCCTTCATAAAGGTCTGGGTCTTCCATAAAGGCGCCCTTCGGACATCGTACTACTAAACTGCGGCCACAGTTGCCGCATTCCAGACACTCCGTTCTGTTTACATGGGCTTTTTTGTTTGATAGGGTAATCGCCTGGACAGGGCAGTAGGGAATACAGATGCCACATCCAGAGCATTTTTCCTGATCAATCTGCAAGCTGATCCCTCCAAATTAATATTAAGGCTGTCCGGGAATGCATAGCCAATTATTAAATCGCCTGCACTGTTCTCCCGGCAAAAACTAGCTGTTAATTCCCCCTTTCTAAGCATTTTTGAGGTTCCGGTTTAATCCCCCCTTTACCAAAACGTCTCCGGGTAAATCTTTGGTACTAATTTAATTGCTCCGGCAATATGGGCGGTTACCCTCTCCGCAGCTCCGATACCGTCGCCCGCCACAATTGCCTCATAAATGCCGATGTGTTCTGCCACGACAGCAACCATTCGCTCAGGCACTGCGATAAAGTTAGAAACCCGTGTAAGATCTACTAAGTGCTGCAGGTTATTCAGGATATCCTGCAGGTACTCATTGCCGGAAAGTTCTGCAATAACTCGGTGGAATCGGCTGTTAATCACAATTAACTGAAACATATCTCTTTCCCGGAGGGCACTATCGGCTTCTGTCAGGCAGTCTTCCAGCAGCACAATCTTATTCTTTTGACCACGCTCAGCTACCAGCCTTGCCGCCAAAGGCTCTAAAACTGCCCGCACTTCGTAAATCTTTTGTGCCTCAGCGCGGCATACTCTTGCCACCAGGAAACCTTTATAAGGGCTGTTAATAACCAGCTTTTCCTTTTCCAGCATTTTCAGGGCTTCTCTGATTGGTGTCCGGCTGACACCAAATTTTTCAGCTAAGTCCGCCTCAACAAGTTTTTCCCCTGGTCTTAGCGTCCCTGACGTTACAGCAGTTTTAAGCTGGTGGTAAATTATAGTGGTTGTGGTTTGCCGGTAGCCGTTATTTGCTAATGACATAATTTCCTCCCCAAAAATTGTGTACAATTTTGTATGCGACAAGATGTATTCGTGGGGGCTTGTTTAATTCCTGCCATTAAATCCAAAATATTTTTAATTTCTTTTTTTAAACAGACAAGCAGACAAGGGGACGGTTCTTCTGTCTGGCCTATGGCCAGACAGAAGAACCGTCCCCTTGTCTGCGCTACATTTATCCGGAACATAGCAGGAAGAAGAAACCCCAGTGTCGAAAATGAAGGCCAGAAGGTTAACTTAGGGGCTTTTGGTTGGTGGGTAATGGCAGCAGTTGCTTACCCTGCTGCGGCCAAGACTCACTTGAACCAATTTTTGGAGGAGGGTATTTATGCATAGTGAAGTCATCAAAAAAGGCGCGGAGCGGGCACCCCACCGCAGCCTGTTGCGGTCTACCGGCATCATTAAAGAAGAAGCGGATTTCAAAAAGCCATTTATTGCCATCGCCAACTCCTTCGCTGAGATTGTGCCGGGACATGCCCATCTCAACGAGTTTGCCAAGGAAATCAAAGAAGCGGTGCGGGAAGCCGGCGGCGTGCCTTTTGAGTTTAACACCCTGGCTTTGTGTGACGGCATCGCCATGAATCATCCCGGCATGCGTTTCAGCCTGCCATCCCGGGAGCTTGTCGCCGACAGTGTGGAAACAATGGTGCTAGGCCACCGGTTTGACGGACTCATCTGTATTCCCAATTGCGACAAAATCGTGCCTGGGATGCTAATGGCAGCCGTAAGGCTAAATATCCCCACGATATTTATCTCCGGCGGCCCGATGCAGGCCGGCCAAGCCAAGGACGGGCGGGCCATTGACCTGATCACTGTTTTTGAAGGGATCGGGGCTTTCCGGGCCGGCAAGATCACCGAGGAAGAGCTGCTGGAGCTGGAGCAGACAGCCTGTCCTGGTGTTGGCAGCTGTGCTGGGATGTTTACAGCCAATTCCATGAACTGCCTTTGCGAGGCTTTGGGCTTGGCTCTCCCTGGCAATGGTACTATTTTAGCCGTAGACCCGCGCCGAAGTGAGCTGAAAAAACATGTTGGCTACCAAATAATGGAGCTTATCAAGCGAAATCTCCGGCCGCGGGACATCGTTACCCCGGAGACGGTGGACAATGCTTTTACCCTGGATGTGGCCATGGGCGGCTCGACCAACACCATTTTGCATTTAATGGCAATTGCTCAGGAGGCGGGGATAAACTATCCCCTGGAACGCATCAGCATGATCTCTGCCCGTACCCCTACCCTGTGCAAGATATCTCCTGCTTCCAGCCTGCATATCGAGGATGTGGACCGGGCCGGTGGAATCACAGCTGTTTTGGGCGAATTGTCCCGGAGGCCTGACCTGCTCAATCCGGACTGCCAGACGGTGAGCGGCAAAACCATGGGTGAGGTTGTGGCTAAGGCCAGAAGCCTCGATCCGTCGGTAATCCGCAGTCTGGAGGAGCCCCTCAGTCCCGTAGGCGGTCTTAAAATTCTTTTCGGCAGCCTTGCCCCGGAGGGGGCGGTAGTGAAGACGGCGGCAGTTTTGCCTAAGATGCGGCGTCATCAGGGGCCAGCAGTGGTCTTTAATTCAGAAGCGGAAGCCTCTACCGCAATTTTAAATGGACAAATTAAGCATGGCGATGTGGTGGTAATCCGTTTTGAAGGGCCGAAAGGCGGCCCTGGTTTCATGGAAATGCTGGGGCCGACGGCGGCGCTGATGGGGATGGGACTGGGCGAATCGGTGGCACTGGTGACTGACGGCCGCTTCTCCGGCGGTTCCCGGGGGGCCTGTGTCGGCCATGTCTGTCCGGAAGCCGCCAGCGGCGGACCCATTGCCCTGGTCGAAAACGGCGATCTGATCTTGTGCGACCTGGAAAGCGGCACTCTGGATCTCCTGGTGCCGGAGGCAGAGCTGGCTCAAAGAAAAGCGACCTATCAACCGCCGCTGCGGCCGGAACCAACCGGTTGGCTGGCCAGGTATGTAGAGATGGTTACTCCAGCCAGCAAAGGCGCTGTGCTAAGGCCTGCCTGCACCAAGCCATCGGGGGATTAGTTGTATTCCCGGAGGCAAGTGGCTACAGGTTTTGGGCCTAGTGTTAATAGGATTAATAAATGATAATAAAGAAGGGAGTCAACTCATGGAAGAAATTTTGCAAGCTCTTTTAGACGGGAAAATCGACGTCGCTACTGCCAAAAATAAGCTGCGGGTGCTGAACATCAAAAGCGTGGCCGAGGTGGCCAAGCTGGATGTGAATCGAGCCCAGCGGACAGGAGCGCCGGAGGCGATATTGGCCCAAAACAAGCGTCCCGAGGACGTAAGAAGGCTAGCTCTGGCCATGGCCGAAGCCAGCGGGTATACTTTGATTACCCGGGTGAAGGACGAAGACTTAAAAGAGCTGGAAGCCGATCTGCCCAGCGGCTATGAACTGGAGATCAACCGGCAGGCGAAAACGGTGATCTTAAAGCAAAAAGACTACTCTTTCCCCCAGGCCGGCAAGATTGGGGTCCTGGCCGCAGGCACGGCCGATATGGCTGTTGCCGAAGAGGTGGTGGTTACCGCCAGGGTGATGGGCTGCGAAGTGATCAAGGCTTACGATGTGGGAGTTGCCGGCATCCACCGGCTGTACGGGCCCCTGACCAACATGCTGGAGAAAAATGTGGCGGCAATCGTGGTGATCGCCGGGATGGATGCGGTGTTGCCCATTGTCGTCTCCAGCAATGTAGATGTGCCGGTAATTGGTGTCCCCACCTCCGTTGGTTACGGGATGGGCAAGGATGGGGTAGCAGGGCTTTTAACCATGCTGCAGACCTGTTCCCCCGGGCTTGCCGTTGTAAATATCGATAACGGTTTTGGCGCCGGCGTTTTTGCTTCTCTCATCGCCAGGCAGTCGAAAACCCCTGCCTGAAAAGCCAGCCAGACCCGCATAAAAAAGCTAGTCTGATCAGCCTGAAAAGCCGGCCCTAATTGCCCTGGGGCCGGTTATTTAATTTCAGCGTCTGGAGAAGTATGGGTGGGGGGGTAGAAATAGTTTTTATTGAACCTGATGCCGCTGTTTCCGGTACCATTGAACAAACCGCTTAATTCCTTCCGGCAGAGAAATTTGCGGGTTATAACCGATTGTTTTCTGTGCGTAACTGATATCCGCATAGGTCTTTGGTACATCTCCCGGTTGGGCAGGCAAAAAACTGATCTTTGGCTTTTTGCCCACCTCTTCAGCGATTAGCTGAATCAAGTCCATTAAACCAATTGGGTATGAATTGCCAAAATTAAAAACTTCAAAAGAATAGGATGATGCTAAGGCCTTCAATATTCCATCCACAATATCATCAATGTAGGTATAGTCTCTTTGGCTGGTCCCAGGGCCAAATACAGGCACTTTCAGCCCCAGGTCAATGTGGCGGGTGAAAAGGTGAATTGCCATTTCCGGCCTTTGCCTGGGCCCGTAAACAGTAAAAAAGCGCAGGCAGCCAATGGAAAGGTTATAAAGATCATGGTAGACCCGGCAGTACAATTCCCCTGCCCGCTTAGCCGCGGCATATGGTGAAACAGGTGTGTCTACCCGGTCTTGTTCCCGGAAAGGGACCGGGTTATGGCCGTAAACGGAAGAAGATGAAGCAAAGAGAAAACGGCGAACAGAATATTTTTTGGCATGTTCCAACAGATTGACTGTCCCCTTGATATCCACATCGATATACTCCAAAGGGTTTAAAAGCGAGTTGCGCACCCCGGCTAAGGCAGCCAGGTGGATTATTTCCTGAATGTTAAAGGTATTAAAAATGCTCTCCAATAAGGAGCTATCCCGGATGTCCCCCCCATATAGATTGTAGTCAGGGCAATCCAAGGCTTTTTCAATATTTTTTTCTTTGATTAACGGGTCATAGTAATCATCGAAGCTGTCGAGGCTCACAACAGTTTTACCCATTTCCAGCAGCCTTTCGCACAGGTGAGATCCGATAAAGCCCGCCCCTCCGGTTACCAGTACAGCAGCTTCCACAGGCATCCCCTCCTTTTCCAGCATTCCTCCTCTATGTTTATTCCCGTCGAAAAATTCGGCTACAACAGCGGTTTCAGGTTTTTTATCCTTAAAAATCCGGCTTATTAATAATCCAAAACATTGGGTCCGCTTTTTTGTGACCATTAATGTTTAATTACATACCCTATTAATATCAAGCGACCAAAACCTTAAGCATTTATTTTTATGAAGGAAAAGGTGGCGGAGCCTTTGCGGATTGCTATTCACCAGCCTTACTACCTCCCCTGGTTGGGGTATTTTCACAAAATGGCCAGTTGTGACCTGCTGGTAATCCTGGATACTGTAAAATTCCAGCGGACAGTGTACCAGCGGCGTGGCCGCATTAAAACCCCGCAGGGTTCTTTATGGCTGGGGGTTCCGGTGCAGGGCTCCAGGATGCAGATGATTCGCGATGTTTTGATTAATAACCAGATTCCTTGGGCCCAAAAACACTGGCGGGCAATAACGGCAAATTACAGTGGAGCAGCCTTCGCAGACAATTATCTTCCATGCCTGGAAGAGTTTTACTCCAAGAAGTGGAACTGGTTGGCAGACATGGATATGGCCCTAACCCGCTTGCTGGCGGACTTTTTAAATATCTCTACCCCCATGATTTTGGCCAGCAGTCTGGGGGTGGAGGCTAAGGGGTCTGAACTACTTTTAGCTATCTGCCAAAAGGCAGGGGCGAAAGTCTATCTGTCTGGCATTAGCGGCAAAAAGTATTTACAGGAGGAGATTTTTGCCGCAAAAGGTGTGAAAATTGAATACCAGGACTTTCAGCACCCTGTTTACCCGCAGCGTTTCGGGCCTTTCGAACCCTATCTGGCTGCCATCGACCTCTTGTGTAACTGCGGTCCTGATGGGAGGGACCTTATTTGCGGTCAGCCTTGAGGCTTTATCCTGAAATCGAAGGTTACTTACATCGGAAAAAAGGAGACGGAATAATTGAAGAAGGTCATGCTTTTTAACCATTTGGCTTATCCCGACGCCATTACCGGGGCGGAGAAGAGCCTCGTCCTGCTGGCCAGGGTGTTAGTTAAAAATAAATATGAAATAAGGGCGGTAAGTCCCTGTCTGGGGATAGTTACCCAGGAACTGCGAAATTTGGGCGCCAGCATTAAGGTCATCCCTTATCACAGCCATTTTCGAGAAATGATGTACCCGGCGCCAGGTTTCTTGGAAAGGCTGGAACAAGTTAAGAAAAATGGGATGAATCAAATGCTGGAATTGCACCGGGCGGTTAATCTCTATCAGCCTGACCTCGCCATCGTTAATTCGGTAGTAAATGTATTGTCTGCAACAGTAGCTAAAGCCAGGGGGATCCCGGTGATCTGGTTTATCAGAGAGCCTATAGTCAGCGAGGAAAACCATACAAAAGAGTCTGTTAGGCTGGTAGGCCGCCTTTCTAACCTGGTGGTGGCAAATTCTGCCGAAATAGCCGCATTATTTGCCGGCAACGGGCTGCAAAAAAAAGTTGTTTTCCTGCCCAATGCCGTGGATCTTGGCCTTTTGCAGGAGGAACGCTGGGCGGAATTCAGGCAAAAACTCAGAGAGAAACTGGGAATTAAAGAAGGACAGTGTTTGGTAGGCTACCTGGGCGCATTATCAGAGGTGAAGGGGCCGGAACATTTTATTGAAATGGCTGGAAAAGTCGGCAGCCAGGTTCCTGGTACTGTGTTCTGTCTGGCGGGATCTTCAGACAGTGAGCGTTATTTAATCAAATTAAAGAAAGTGGCCTTGGAAAAGGCTTCAGGGGTACCTATTCATTTTTTAGGCTTTTGGCAGAACATTAACAGCTTGTTGCCAGCTTTCGACCTGGTTGTGGTGCCTTCGCTGGTGGCGGAAGGCTGCCCCCGGGTGGTGCTGGAAGCCATGGCTTTTGCAAAGCCGGTGGTCGCTTACCAGGTCGGAGGAGTTTCAGAACTGGTGCGGCAGGACCAGACTGGGTATCTTGCACCTTTGAAGAACATGGAAGGCTTTGCTGCCCAGGTTCTGACCCTGGTTAAAGACCCGGCCAGGCGGGTCATTTTTGGCCAGGAAGCTCGCAGGCTGATAGAAACCGGCTATTCTATGGATAGGTATGAAGAAAAACTAAAAACCATTTTGTCTGGTATTTGAGTGGTGAAAAAGGTGTTCACAAAAGAAAACCGCATCCTGGCTATCGGAGCCCACCCGGATGACATTGAACTCGGCTGTGGCGGTACCTTGGCTAAGCTTAAAGAACTGGAGGCGGAAATTTGTTGCCTGGTGCTGTCAGACAAGATGGAGACAGGGCACTTCCGGGATCTGGAGGAGATGTTCAGCTCCCTGTCAGTTCTGGGGATTTCCCCTGCGGCAGTCCAGACTGGAAATATCCCGACCAGAGTATTTGCCGGCTTTCAGCCAAAAATCAGGGAAACCCTGATATCAGTCCGGCAACATTTCTTACCCCATTATATATTCTGCCCCTCCGGTGCGGACCTGCACCAGGATCACCGGGTGGTTTATGAAGAGGTGCGGCGTATCTTCCGTAACCACTCTGTTTTTGGCTATGAAATAATCCGCAGCAGTTTGGATTTTAAACCCCAACTTTATATTGATCTTCAAGGAGGGCACCTCAGGAAAAAAATAGCCGCTTTGCGCTGCTATCAGAGTCAAATTAACGGCGGCAGCGCAGGCTATTATTTTAAGCCCCGGGTGATCCGGGCCGGGGCTGTCCTGCGCGGCGCCCATGCCGCCATGCCGCTGGCAGAGGCATTTGAGGTTTACTGCCTCAGGTTATGAAAAAGGAGTGGAAAATTTGACCCGGGAACAAGAGGTTATTTCCTTTTACAGTAATCGTTTTCAACAACACGGGGATTCCTACCAGGCGTTTGATTATGGCTCACGCCTTTCCCAGGCAAAACGCTTTGAGGTCCTGGCCAGGGTGGGAGATTTAGAGGGCAGCTCGGTTTTGGACGTGGGTTGCGGCACTGCGGACTTTTACCTGTTCTTGCAGGAAAAAGGGATCAGGTGTGAATACCACGGCTGTGACCTGGTGCCGGAATTTATTGCGGCGGCCCGGCAGAAAGCTCCCGGCAGGTTCTATGCGGGAGATTTTCTGGATGTAGAGTTTAACCGCCAGTTTGATTATGTTATCTGTTCCGGCATGCTTAATTTTTTGGGCCAGGCTGAGAAGTCCCGGGCCTTTGCGATCCTGGACAAAATGGTTGCTCTGGCCACTAAGGCGGTTGGGGTTAATTTTCACAGTTCTCTTGCCAGGCAACCTGGCGCACATTACGTGGTGGCTTACGACCCCTGCCAGGTTTTGGCCTACAGCCTGGCCAGGTACAGCAGCCGGCTGGTTTTGGATCACTCCTATTTCCCCCATGACTTTACCCTTTTTGTATACAAAAAGCCTTTCCCCGAACCAGGCCAGGCCAAATAATCAGGAAATGCGGGATTGAAAATGGACATCAGAGATAAGATTAGAAATAAAACAGCCCAGGTGGCGATAATCGGATTAGGCTATGTGGGCCTGCCCTTGGCCGTGTTATTTGCGCAAAAAGGCTTCCGGGTGATGGGCATCGACAATGATCCGGTAAAAATTGGCTTATTGCGGCAGGGCAGGTCCTACATCCGGGATGTGGATGAAAAGGAGCTGGCTCCACTGGTTGCTCGGGGTCAGCTGGCAGCAACCGCTTCTGATGAAGAATTGGCGGAAGCGGACGTTATTATTATATGTGTGCCGACACCCTTGAATGAAGCCCGGGAACCGGATATCACCTTGCTGCGTATTGCTTTAGGCACTAGCGCCCGGCACCTTAGACCCGGCCAGCTCGTGATCCTGGAAAGCACCTCCTACCCGGGCACAACTGAGGAAATTGCTCTGCCTTTGTTGGAGCAGACCGGTTTACAGGCAGGTTCAGGCTTTTTCCTGGCCTATTCGCCGGAGCGGGTAGACCCGGGCAACCTGAGCTATTCTATTGAGAATATACCCAAGGTGGTTTCTGGTTTTACTCCCCTTTGCAGGGAGATTGCCGCATTGCTCTACAGCCAGGTGGTCAGCCAGGTAGTCGAGGTTTCTTCTCCCAAGGTTGCCGAGATGACAAAGCTATTAGAAAACACCTTCCGCAGTGTCAATATTGCCCTGGTTAATGAGCTGGCAATGGTCGCCCACCAGCTTGACATCGACATCTGGGAAGTAATCAAGGCAGCCGGCACAAAACCTTTCGGTTTTATGCCTTTTTACCCCGGTCCTGGCGTGGGAGGCCACTGCCTGCCGGTAGACCCCATCTACCTGGCCTGGAAAGCCAAAAGCCAAAATATTTATCCAAAGCTGGTGGAACTGGCCAGTCAGATCAATTGCCATATGCCCGGCTATGTCGTGGACCGGGTTGCCGGTTTGCTTAACCGAAGCTGCCGGCCGGTAAAAGGAGCAAAAATTCTCCTCTTGGGTGTAACTTATAAAAGGGATGTGGAAGATATCAGGGAGTCTCCCGCCCTGGAGATTATCAGCCTTTTGCTTAAGAAAGAGGCTCTGGTTTTTTTTCATGACCCTTACGTTGTCCGATTAAAGGTTTCGGATAAGCAGCTGGACAGGGTCGCCCTTACATCCGAGGTGGTAGCGGGCCAGGACCTGGTGGTGATAGTGACTGATCACAGTTTCTACGACTATACCTGGCTGGCTGAAAACGCCAGACTTATTTTTGATACCCGCTGTGCGGCTCCCCCAGCCTGGGATGCGGTCGTTAAACTGTAATCTATTGAAATAATTCCGGAGGAGCTTATGAGCGTTAGTGTAAGGGTATTGTTCTTATTAGCGGGGGATATCAAACGGGCCAGCAGCCGTTACCGGGTGATCCAGTACCTGCCTTATTTTAAGCAGATTGTCCCTGATGTGGAGTGGTCTGCCCGGCCAAGCGCGGCCCTGATTCAGCGGGCCCGCCAGGTGGATCTGGTATTCGTCCAAAAAGGCCTGCTCTACCCGGATTTTCTTAAAGACATCCGAATGGCGGGGCCGCGGCTGGTCTACGATTTTGACGATTCCATCTTTGCCGATCATGACTTTGCGTTAAAGGTTAATGAAAAATCTTACGAGTATAGGCGGTTTCAGGCCTCTCTCCAGCAGTACCATCTAATATTGGCCGGTAATAATTACTTGGGTAGCATTGCGGGTGGGTTTCATCCCAGGGTCAAAATAGTCCCAACTACAGTGGATGTGCTTACTTACCCGGTCAAGAAAAAAGTGGTGCCAGCCGGGAAAATTACAATTGGCTGGATCGGACACTCTTCTAACCAGGCCTATCTGAAACTTTTAATTGATCCATTAAAGAGATTGCGGTCAGTCTCGGCTAATTGGTCCTTTCGCATTATTTCTGACCTTCCCTGTGCCTCACCGGGATTGCCGGCGGAGTTTCGCCGTTGGAGCCTGGATTATTTGCAGGAACTACAGCAAATAGACATTGGGGTCATGCCCCTCCTGGACAATGTGGCCGGAAAGGGAAAATGCGCCTGTAAAGCCTTGCAGTACATGGCTGCAGGGATACCGGCAGTGGTTTCCCCGGTGGGGCTGAACCGGGAAGTAATTAAAGAAGGGGTGACCGGGTTTTTTGCCCGTGATGCCAAGGAGTGGTATGTCAAACTGATGCGGCTCTCAATCAATTCAAGCTTACGCAGTAAAACGGGTGAGGCAGGACGTATTTTTGTCCATAGCCACTACGCTGCACACACTTGGGCCGAAAGGCTGGAAAAAATACTGGTGGAAGAAGCGGGATTAAGGTCATCTTAAAGCCCGCGCCTTTTTGATTGGGTTTAAAGAAATTTGCATCTTACATGCGGAGGTGAGGGCAGTTTTGAAAAAGATCAGCAATGCGGTTTGTCAACAAAAATTTATAGGCCATTTAGCTCTGAGTTTTTTCAGGTTTTCATGCAACATTTTGCCGCGGTCCATCCCGTTTTCTTTGAAAGTTTGGCTTAGATAGTGGTGAATAAAAGTATCTCCCGCACAAACAAGCCGGTAGCCTGCTTTTCTAATTCGCAGGCAGAAATCATTATCTTCACATAAGCCTAACCCGAACCGCTCATCAAACCCTCCGATTTGGTTAATTAAGCGGCGGGTGGTCACTAGGCAAAACCCGGATAGCCACGGCATGTTTTCCCACTTGGCGGGATTTGAAGCGCCAAAACCCTGGGCAAAAAGGTGCATTTCCGAAATGTTACGGTAGGGAGGATTTTTAATTACTTGCCACTGATTGCCCAGGCTGTTAGTTTTAGGCCCTGCCGCGCCGATGCGGCTGTCGCTTTTTAGACAAGTAAGCAGCTTCTCCAGCCAACCAGCGGTTACCACTGTGTCATTATTAAGGAATACCACATATTCCCCCTGGGACAGAGCGATGCCTTGATTGTTACCCCGGCTATATCCGCCGTTGGTTTTATTTCTAACGAGTTTAATGCCGTTAAGATGCTGCAGGTATTCTGCGGTACCGTCCGACGACCCGTTATCAACCAAGATCAATTCATAGGGTTCACTGGTAAACCGCCGCACGCTTTCGAGGCACTCCCGGGTGAAACGGAGGGCATTAAAGGTCAAGATGATGATGCTTGTTAAACCAGACTGCATTTGAGACATCCTTTCTTTTGCCATATTTACTATCTATAGCCAGTATATGCAGGCAAGGCATGGCAGGACCGCTCCCGGCACTTTGAGCGGGGCAAGTAAATGTATGTCGGCAAGGGCTAATCCGGGTCGCTCAAAAAGAGGTGGTGGTTTTTGTGTTGCTCAGGCCTGACGCATGATTTTAATTATCCAGGATAGTCGGGAGTTTTTGGTACTTGTGAGAAAAATTTTATCGCAAAAAGGGGCTGGACAGTATTTTCAGGATATGAGATAATAGTGTGGGCAAATGT